>Ga0247609_10001379_pt1 | contig 29189 bp, 46 predicted proteins | sample 172DNAGHGlowgp2_FD_193487 | JGI IMG/M metagenome (GOLD analysis project Ga0247609, IMG submission 193487) | Sheep rumen microbial communities from Palmerston North, Manawatu-Wanganui, New Zealand - 1728 DNA GHGlow gp2 | ecosystem: Host-associated > Mammals > Digestive system > Stomach > Rumen ... | reverse complement strand
ACCGGAGAAGTGGCATCACTGACCTACACGGTCGTCAGCGTTTGGAGCTGACAGAAAGGAGCAACATGATTATGAAACTCATAGGGGGGGGGTACAAACCTCACAGCACTACATCGGAAAGGAGGATGCTCTGGGCTGATTAACCTGATGGCATCCTCGGAGAGGGGGTGCTGACATGGCGAAAAGCATAAAGTTGGGGAGTGATACCTTTCTCTCGATCACAGGAATAGATGGACTTGTTGTAGGAGAACTGCCAAGCAATGCGAACTGGGACGACTACACAGGGACTCACAAGAATAAAATCTATTATGTCGGTGATTCCTCTGGAATGACTAATGCGCCAAATAGCTGGGGATTCGCGATGTTCTTGTCACAAGGTTCCATTCATATGCAAGTATTCTTTAGGTATACGGGTGATTTCATACAGATAAGAGGGAAAAGCGGAGCAACTTGGGGGCCGTGGAAAAGGATCAACGCAACCTAACTTTACAGAGCGCAAACGCGCATGGCAAAATCAATCAAACTGGGAGCAGATACTTACTTGGATGCAAGTGGAGTTGTTGTGAATAGCAGTGGTCGGAAGTTGTCGGAAGGAGCAATCAACATTTCTTCACAGTTCACTTGGAATACCACAGAAATCCCATTCACAAGTAAAAACATAATTGCGTTCTATGATCCTGTTTCAAAACTTGTAACTGGAAATATTGAGTATCAGTCTTCTTCGGCAATCTTGGCATCAATAGGATGGCATGCAAAGATACCAAGCGGTTATCTCCCATCTGGTGACACAAAGCAAGGTTGTATGTATTATCATTCATCAAACGGATGGCAAGCAGGAGAGTTGAATTTTAGAAGCAACGGCAACGTGAATCAAGATATAACAAACTTTTGGCAGAAAGCGGTATGCTCGTTCGTTTATAAAGTAGCATAAGAAAGGAGGCGTCATGGCACTTTTGATCGGGCAAGCCTGTTCTAACGAGCGAGGAGAAATCCTCGGCGGAGTGAAGGGCGATCAGACAGGGAGAGAAGTCAGGATCAATACTTTTTGGGATGGGCAAGTTTGGCAGAAGATCTTCCGGTGCAAAGACAAGGCAAAGGCAAAGTTGATCGGACAGTACATGGCAGATGCTTGTCGGAACGATTGCATCGGCTACGACACGGGCTCAACACGGTACAGTTGTTGGGATGAAGCGATGAAGGTCGGCTCAACGAAAGGAATCACGAAGCCTTGCAACACTGATTGTAGCCAGCTGATGTGCATCTGCGTCAACCTCGCAGGAATTCCGGTCAGCAAGTATTTGTGGACAGCCATCGAGGACGAACTGCTAATGTCCACCGGACAGTTTATCCGCATAACCGATCAGGCAATGCTTCGGGGCAACGGTCTGCAAGTCGGGGACATTCTCTGGCGGTCGTCAGGTCACACAGCTGTGGTCGTTGAAGCGGACGAAGCACCGACAGGCTACGACAAAACTCCGCACTGGGTCGGGGAAACCTACGGCGCAAAACTGGTCGATGTGTATTCCGATCCGACAGGCACGGAAAAGCTGAAAGCATGGCCTCAGTTGGCAACAGGAAACCTCTTCGATGTGTGCGATGAGCGCGGTGACAGATGGTACATCCGCATTGCAGGACAGTACTACGGATGGATCGAGAAGCGGTACTGTCTCCGCAAGACGCCGCAGAGGACGGCAACGGTCAAGACAGACCTCTGGCTCCGGCAGAACGCCGGGCCGGGCTTCAAGGGATTGACCGTGATGCCGGCAGGAGCGACCGTCCAGATTTGCGACCAGAAGACCGGGACGAACGGAAAGCCCTGGGACTACCTCATCTTCTCTGGCCAGTACGGCTTCGCGTCTGACAGATACATCAAGTGACGCTTCCCGGAGGTTATGGTTTCCCTCCGGTTGGCAGATAGAGACATAGTGACCTCCTGAAGGGCGGCGGCAGGTCAACCGAGTTACCAGATCGGCCCTGTCGTCGCCTGAGCGAAAAAATCAGCCTCTCGGATTGTGTTCTCGGCACTTTCCGGGAGGCTTTTTTGCGTTCTCTGCGTTTAACAAATCGTCCACAGCGCTTTTCGCGTTATGGAGGTCACGGGTCCGAGTCCCGTCATCAGCTTGCCATAGGCACGGAAAGTCATTTAACAATGCGTCCGGCAAAGGCAAATTCGAGTGTCTCTTGCATGGAAGTAATACTCGAATTGTTGTAATAATACGACAGGAGTGTCGTTCGTGGTGAGGTGTGTCCGAGAAGATGCTGCACTTCCGCGAGCGGCATTCCTGCGTTCAGGAGCTGCGAGCAGTAGGTCTTCCGGATCGCGTGGCACGATTTAGGCGAGATCCCAATGCGATGGCACACCGTCCGCAGCTGCCGAGAGAAGTTCTGGCCACGGATGCGGCGGCCGTATTTCTCGAATAGATATTCGCCACTCTTCAGACTTCCGATCAGTTCCTGCGCTTCCTTTGTCAAGATCACATCACGAGCACCGGCATTCGCTTTGGTGCAGTCCTCAACAGTCCACACATACTTGCCACCTTCTTTGTGGCGGCGCTCCATGCGCTGGACGGTCAGAATGTCTCCATCAACGTCTTCCGGCTTCAGCGCCGACAGCTCACACACACGCAGGCCGGTCCAGAAGCAGAGTCTCAGTCCGAGATCCAGCGGATCGGCGGAAGTGGCAAGGTGTTCCATGATGTCGACCACATCTTCCGGCATGAATACGTTGGCTTTGATGTCGGCTCGTGTCTTCCTGCGGTTCGGAACGATCAATCTTCCGACCGGAACTACATAATCCCGAAACGCAAGCCTTGTGTCGATCGTTGTTGCATTTCTCCTGGCGAAGTCGAAGATCCCATTGATCAGGGTCTTGAAATTCTTCCAGGCTTTTTCTCTGAGTTTCTCTGTCCGGAAAATCACATCACAGAAATCCCACAGATCCTCTCTTGTTACATCTGCCGGATCACGGCGCTGGAAATCAGATCCGGCTAAGAAGTGTTTGAAATCATCGTCAAGACGGTCTGCTGTCTGTACGGTGATCTTCATTCGGGCAAGCCGCCACGCCTGCCAGTTTGCAAAGGTTTCTTTTATTGTCATATCTGCCTCCTAAGATGGGGCAGAGAACGCAAATTGAAAGCAAGTTATTTCTTGAACAGGATCTTCACACGGCATCCCATTGGCTGATCTTTACCAGATCCGAGAACTTCCCATTCTTCCACGATATAGTCAGATGACCACGCAGCATCAACTTCTCCGGTCAGATCCTTCGGCACATTTCCGATCTGTTCGTCATTCGCATACACACCGATCGCAAGATTCCCTTCGAAGTCATACCGCTGCAAGGTGATGTTCACAGTTTCAAAGCCATTGTCCTTATACTTCATGGCCCGGAGGATCGCCTGACGCGTCCTCCTGCCATTCTTGAAACTCACTCCGGCGACCTTGAATTCGATCTCTTTTCCTACTGCCTTCTTCAGCAGATTCTTAAAAAGTCCCATATCAATCCTCCTGTTCTGATAGTCCTTCTGCATAGCTTACCAACTTCGCCTTTTGGATCTCGGAAAAAGCGTTGTAATAGGCGAGAAGCCGACGCAGCTGCGCCTCATCTTTCCGATCCTCCCATCCCATGATGAATCCTGGCGTTGTCTGAAGTGCATCTGCGATGGCCTTGATCTTTGATTGGGTCAGGCTCCTTTCATCTTTTTCGATCTTGTTTATAGAAGATCTTGATTTGTACCCAAGAGCCAGTGCAAGATCCTCCTGTGTCATTCCGAGCTCTGTTCTCCTCTGTTGAATCCGTTCTCCAATAGTCATTTTCACGCACCTCCTGATGCCTCTACTATAGTAGATAATTGGCTGAAAGTCAACTTTTTTTGATTTTTTTATAAATTCCTGTTGACAATCAGTCTACAGTTGTGCTAAGATACGCGACGTAGGCAAAATGTCTACAGAAAGGAGGACACATGACAAACGAAAAGATGCTGAGGGAGAAGCTCGGGGAATCCGGCTACAAGATGGTCTTTGTTGCGGCAAAAGTAGGGATTTCGTATCAGGCGCTTTTGAACAAGATCACAAACAAGTCGGAATTCACGGCTCAGGAGATTCTTGCGCTGTCAGATCTGCTACACTTGACGGCGGAAGAGCGAGATGCTATTTTTTTTAACACGGTGTTGGCATAATGTCTACACACATTCAGGAGGTCGCAAAAATGAAAGACAAGATCAGAGTGATCTACAAGCGCGTCGGGTTCGATCCTGTGGAGGTCGAGGTTCCGAACGATCTGGAGCACATCCAGCGGATGATCGGCGGCTACATCGAGACAGTGCCATGGTACTTCTACCAGTCGATAATCATGATCGTTGACGAGGAAGGCAAGCTCGACCGGAGGCCGGTCAACTTCGAGTGGCACGGAGACCAGATCGTCGGATCGGTGCTCTGGTGCGGAGTCAAGGGCGATGAGTTCTATGATTGCCCGTACACGCTGGAGGAGTTCCGGAGACGGTGGCCGTGGCTGTTTGAAGAGGAGGGCTGACATGGACAAGCAGACAGTACGAGTGCACGAGTACATGAAGAGCCACTACTACATCACGGCTAAGGAAGCAATGGAAGAGCTCGGAATTTTCCGGCTGGGGGCCCGGATCTTCGACCTGAAGGCACAGGGAGTGCCGGTGAAGAGCGGATGGAAGACAGTCAAGAATCGGTACGGAGAGGACTGCCGTGTGAAGATGTACTATCTCACCGGCTATCCGTACAAGTTAGAGGAGGCGCAGGATGCTCAGCAGTAAGAGACAGAAAAGAACCATGATCGGAATGACGGCTTGCATGATTCCGGTGGCTGTGGCCATCGTTCTGACGCTGACGCACGAAAAGGCCTGTTTTGCGGCTTCCGCGCCTTCGGTCGAGGAAATTACCGTCGAGACAGAAGAAGAGCCAAAAAGGGCCGATTTTGACGATCTGAGCGCCATGCCGTGCATCGATCCGGAGGCTTTCCGGAAGTGGTACAAGGAATACCAGGGCAAAACCGAAACACAGGAGGAAACCGATGAACCGGAGACAACGGAAGAAGCTCGGCCTAACGACAGCGGAGCGGCTGACGAAGCATTTCGAGCGGAAGAATCCGAAACAGTATCGGAAACCGCAGCGGCCGAGGTGGAGAGCTCAGGCCCGGCTATATACCGGATCGCAGGGGAAACGATTGATGAGAGCATACAAGTCCGGCTCTATCAGCATCTTCAGGAGGCTGGGATTCCGTACTGGTACGAAGGGGCCCTCTGCCAGATGTTCCAAGAGAGCCACGGACAGCAATATGCAGTAAACCCGAACAACGGCATCGACTGTGGACTTTATCAGTACAGAATAACGTACTGGACGGAACCGGCAGACATCTTTGATGTGGATGCTCAGCTCCGCCGCTATGCTTCCGACATGGCCGCAAGGTTCAATTCCGGCTTGACGGTCGATGAGGCGATCAGCCGCCACAATACGAGTGACAGCGTGGCAGCGGTCAACTGGGAATATGTCGGACAGGTGAAGCAGTGGCTCGGCCAGATGGAGGTGATCAGATGAGCCAGAAGAGGAAAGGCCCGAAAAACTCCAAAGAGGCCTGCTACCAGCTTCTCCGGATGTACGGAGTGCCGAAGACAATGGTGGACTCCATCCTTGCAGATCTGATCTTATACTCCGTGACCGAAGGAAAGGATCTGAAATACGATCGGATTTATTCCGGAGTTGCATTGATGCTTTATCGGCGGTACAAGCTGTCCGGACCTGAGATTCTCGAAGGTCTTCGGGAATTTGACCGGATCTGCGGATCTGTACTCGACAAAGACGAAAACGGCGAGGACATCGCGAACTGGACGGAACTGATGGAGGAACTCCGTGACGCGACCGGCATCGTTATCCACACCGGCGATGATAACCGGCTGATCTGCGAGTGTGAGTGGGAAGAAGAAATTCAGGAGGTCGAAGAATGAGGAAAATAACTTTTTACTGCGATCGGTGCGGAAAGCAAGTCCATGGCCTAAAGTATCAGCTTGCAGTGTACTGGACGAGCGAAGAGGATCTGAACAGCGATCCGTGGGAATTAGAGACCGGCGCGGACTTGTGCGAGGACTGCTACAAGGAATGCGATGACATGGTGGCCTGGTTCATCAAACATCCGGCCCATCATTTCAGCGCTCCGAACGATCCGGTTGAACAGCCAGATCCGAAGCCGAAGCGGAAGAACATCAAGCATGGCACCGGCGGTCGGAAGAAGGAACTGGATCTCGGACGGATGGCAGCTCTTCGGAATGCCGGATGGAGCTTGGAGAAGATTGCGGACGAGCTCAGATGCTCCGCGCAGACCGTGGCAAACCGCATGGACGAAGCACAGGCCTTCCTCCGGCGGCAGAACTTAGCAACAGACCTCGAAGAGGCTCTGGAAAATGATATTCAGGAGGCATGAAAATGAACGAAGAAAGGTACATTTTAGCAAGATTTATCCGTGAGCTGATGGCTCAGGACGACAAGGCCAGGGAAGAAAAAAGCTACGGCGAATCGTGGAATCTTAAGGAAATCTGCCAGATCATCGAGCAGATCCGGGCGGACGCCGTGCTCGGCGAGGATGTCGAGACCGATCCGATGGATGCCGGAGCCGGTTTTAGATACGAGGAGGTGGAGTGATGGGAGTCCCTGTTCTAATCATCGGGAAGTCTGGCTCCGGCAAGACCTATTCCCTGAAAACCTGTGATTCAGATCGATTCGGAGTGATTTCGGTCGAGAAGGGGCGACTGCCGTTCAAATCGAAACTGAAAGTGGCAAAGATTCCGAAGTCGCTGAAGAATCCTGACGGTTCCGAAGTCTCGTCCTACTCTCAGATCAATCGCGCCAAGTACGCCTGGCTGACGAATGTGATCCGAAGCTCGAAACAGATCCGGTCAATCGTGATCGACGACAGCCAGTATCTCATGGTTGATGAAATGTTCGACCGCTCCGGAGAGAAAGGATATGACAAATTCACGGACATCGCTAAGAATTTCCGCGACCTGATTCACTTCATCAACGACGGTACGCCTGATGATATGATTGTCTACTTCCTGCATCACTCCGAGACCGGGGCAGATGGGCGCGAAAAGTGCAAAACCATCGGAAAGATGCTCGAAGAGAAGCTCGTGGTCGAGGGCATGTTTGACGTCGTAATCTACTGCGCGGACCACAAATTCTACACGCAGGCCAACGAGATCAGCACGGCGAAGACACCGGAAAGCATGTTTGAAGACTTAGAGATTCCGAATGACCTCGCAGCGGTTGACAAGGCGATCCGCGAATACTGGGGCCTGACGGCTCCGGAACCGAAAGAGGAGGCACAGAATGATTGACTGGTTCAGAGAGAAGACGGAAGTCAGTTCGGAAGGTACGACGGTCACTTATGCTGCCACGAATGCTCCAATGAGAATTGAGAGCCGGAAAAGGCACATTCCTCACGCAAACCGTTCCGGAACATGGGATCACACGACCTTCCATGTTTTATGGTACGGGGAAGAAGTGGCAGTTAAGTACACATTGAAGGACGCGAAAGCGTTCGCCGAAGAATACATGAAGGAGGATCACAATGGCAACTCTCTATGAGCTCACAGGCCAGATGCAGGCGCTTCTGGCATTGATGGAAGATCCGGACGTCGATCCGCAGATCGTGGAAGACTCTCTGGAGGCCATCTCCGGGGAGATTGAGGTTAAGGCCGACGGTTATGCTCGAGTGATGGCAGAACTGGAAGCTCGGAAGGCCGCTGTGAAGGCCGAAAAGGACCGTTTAGCGGCTCTTGAGTCTTCACTTGGGAAAAACATCGACCGCATGAAGGAAAGCCTTAAAACGAGCATGATTGCGACAGGGAAGACTAAATTCAAGACGGATCTGTTTAGCTTCTCCGTCCAGAAGAATCCGCCGAAGGTCGTGATCGACGATCCGAGCCGCATTCCGGAAGGCTTCCTCATTCCGCAGCCGCCGAAGGTGGACACGGCCTCGATCAAGGAATCGCTGAAGTCCGTCGATGCCGGATCAATGTGGGAAGGAATTTGTCACCTGGAACAGGGTGAGAGTTTGAGGATCAGATGATGGAACCGTTCGAGATCGAATCACCAGGCATTTGTCCGGAGTGTTTATCATCAGACATCATCATTAAGATCCTTCCATCTGCGAATCAGGCGAGAGTCGTCTGCCGAAGTTGTGGAAATAATTACGCCATTCCACACATTCCACCAAATGGAGAACGGAACCCGAATCAACAGGCAAGGTGGAGTGATCGCGTGATCGCTCGCTGGCATAACAGATGCGCAATCTGCGGTAGAGATACAACGCTGCACGCTCATCACATTATTCCAGTTAAAGCCTATCCGGAATTTTATTACAACGTGAGGAATGGGATTGCGCTTTGCGAAGAGCACCACATCATGGCTCACGGGAAAAAGTATAAAGGAGAAAATCATGAAGAAACTTAAAGGCAACCTTTACAAACCCGGCGAATCAGCCACCACTTACACCGGAGACAGCTTCGAAAGCCTCACACCAGGAGCGTACATCTGCAAGGTCTCTCAGGTCAAGGACGATCCTGACAAGGAATATCTGTATCTTGAATACGACATCGCAGAAGGCGAGCATGCCGGTTACTACGAACGGCTCTCTGACCGTGCCGGGTTCTGGGGCGGCCGGGTATGGCTTTCATACAAGGACAAGGCTCAGTCCATCTTCAGCCGTGCCATCAAGGCGATCAATGTCTCGAACCCGAACTTCATCTTCAATCCGTTCGAAGACGGAAAAAACGCCGATGAAAAAACGCTGATCGGTAAGACATTCGCAATCGTGCTCCACGAAGAAGAGTACGACAAGAATGATGGCTCTGTCGGCACGCGACTGTCCGCTTCTGCCACCGCTATCATCACTCTCGCACAGGCGAAGGAAGGGAAATTCAACAAGAAACTCCTCGAAAAGGTCTCACGCCGTCAGGAGCAGGCCTCCAGTGGAGATACTGAATTCCTTGAGATCAGCTCCGAAAATCCGTTCGCGTGATCACAATCATAGAGGACACAGCTCAGAAGGCCGGTAAGCACGATTTGAAGCACCAGCAATTTGAGGCGGCAGGAGTCAACCTGATCCGCTGCAAGCTGCCATTCGGCGATTATATCCTTCCTCCGAAGGTTTCGATCGACACGAAAAAGGGCCTCTCGGAAGTGGCTTATGACATCGTAAATGACCATAAGCGCTTCCGAGCGGAGTGCATCAACGCTGACAATGCCGGTACAAAGCTGATCATCCTTATTGAAGAACCGACCGGAATTTCCTCTGTCGAAGAAGTGGCAAGCTGGTCGAATCCGGAGCTGAAGTATCGACAAACTGCCGTCACCGGAGACAGACTCATGAAAAGCATGAAGACAATGGAGCAACGTTACGGAGTCACATTCATGTTCTGCCTGCCGGAGAAATCAGCAGAGACAATTCTAAGATTACTGGAGGAGTGGAATGAGCGAACTTGAATATTTTGCAAAACAATATGCAGCGGCTGGTCTCTCTGTCATTCCTCTGAAACAAGACAAAACGCCATACACGGCGCATGGCCTAAAAGATGCCACTACTGACGAGGCAATAATCTCATCATGGTGGCAGAAATGGCCGAAAGCCAACATCGGGATCGCGACCGGACAAGTTTCCGGTGGCGTGTGCGTGATCGACCAGGACGAGAAGAACGGCGAGCATGGCATTGAGGCGTTCGAAAAATGGGTCGATGACAATTTCTTATACATCGATGCCACATGGACAAGCCGGACAGCTTCCGGAGGAAAGCATACGTTCTTCCGGTCAACAGTGCCGGTCATGAACCGGATCGGCTGGCTCAATGGCGTGGACGTTCGCGGAGACGGCGGCTATATAGTTGCACCACCATCAGTTCTGGCAGACGGTTCTAAGTACAAATGGATCTCCTCACCGTTCGATCTGGAATATCCGGTCTCGAACGAAGAAGACCAGAACATTGAATTCATCATCAGCGAGATCAACACACCAGCCACATCCGGGACGCCGCTTCAAGTGCCGGAGACCATCGTCCAGGGCGGCAGGAATGACATGCTCTATAAGCTGGCCTGCTCGATGCAGCGGAAGGGCGTAAGCGATGCAGCCATAATGGCAGCCATCAAGGCTGAGAACGCTACAAAATGTGATCCGCCACTCTCAGACGTCGAGATCGACAAGCTCGTGAAGAGTGCTCTAACGAAACCGAAGGGAGATCCGGAGCTTCCGGCATCAAAAGCAGATCCGGAAGTGGTCAAAAACAGCAAAATGGATTTCCCTCCGAGGGAGCTCTTCTCTGCGAAGACGCTAATGGAGACTCCGGACAAGGAACTGACGGTCTATATTGGGGACGATAAGGTGCCTCTACTCTCTGAGGGTACTGTCGTCCTTGCTGCTCCGCCGAAGCTTGGGAAGTCGTGGTTCTGCTTGAATCTTGCTATCGCTCTGACAACCGGATCAGACTTCCTCGGCTACAAAACGAAGCACTGCCATGTCCAATATTACGATTTAGAACAATCGCGTCGTCTGAAACGCAAGCGCTTGAAGATGCTTGTTGACCGGCTTGGCATTGATGTCCCAGAAGGCCTATATATGGCGGACGAGCTCCAAGGTATCGGTCGCGGCTTCATCGAGCAGATCGAATACGACATGCAGAATGATCCGCAGATCGGCGTCTTCATCATTGACGTCTTCACTTACATCGAAACGGCCCGAAAAAACACGGAGACCGAGTACCAGTGGACATACAAAAACTTCAATGTCATAAATGAGCTTGCCAGGAAGTACAGTATTGCCATTATTCTCGTTCTCCATACTCGGAAAGGTCAAGATCCAGATCATCCATTCGACAACATCCTTGGATCTACTGCGAATCAGGGCGCTTCGTCACACATGATCGTCCTGACGAAGGCGAAATTCAACGCTTCTTCCGTCCATCTGTACGCACAAGGCCGTGAGACTGAAGGCGTGATCGAGCTGGAGTACATCAATGACGGCGGCGTTCTTCAGCTCTCTGAAACGCAGATAGACGAGCCTGATGAAATGGCTGAATTCATGGAGTCGGAGATCCGGAACAATATTGTCGAATACATGAAAGGATTCTCAAGATGGAAGGGCAGATGCAGCGGTCTAATTGAAGAACTCGCAAAATACAATCTTGGAATTGATGCGTCTCCTCGAGATGTCGGCGCGTTTCTTTCAAAAAATGTTGGGCGCTTCATGAAGCATGATGGCATTTTGGTCAATATCATCAAAAATGGAACAGGGCCGAAAGTGTATGAAATCGTTAAAAATGATGAATATGCAAAATCGACCATTGATACCATTGATGAATGGCAGTCTACCATTGATGAAATACCATTCAAACCCGCATAAAACCTAAAAAATCATTATTATATTTATATCAATGGTGGTTTTATATTTCACCATTGATGGCACCATTGATCATCAATGGTATCAATGGTCATCAATGGTAGTTTTACTACATGGAGGATTTCATGACAGAAGAGGAAATAAAACTGCTGGCAAAATGGACGGCTCAGCTTTGGGAGCTTTACAAGAAGTATCTTAAAGTTGACATGCAGCAGTGGGACTTTGACGCACTGATCGAAGAGCTTCAGCGTATCTGGGAGGAGTCCGGCAGAGAACCGCTGATCCTCGACATGGGAACGGCCTTCGCGGACGACATCGAGAGGAGGAAGCTGTAATGTACAAGGACATGGAAGCCAGGAAGGAATATGCACGGAAATGGCGGCAGAGAGCCCGGGCTGAGAATGTGGATGGCGTCTTCGGCGTCTACAAGCTGACAGATGCCGAGAAGATCCGCCTCGGCCTGAAGAAACCGGCGCCGCTGCATGGCACGATCCACATCGTAATTCCTGAGCATTACGGCTCCAGTGGAGTGATCTGGATGAGCCGGTTCGTGACGGAAGCACAGCTTGATGGCTACAAGGCTCAATATCCGGATATGCAAATTATTGGATGAAGGGAGGTAGCAGATGGCAAAACGATACATTGAAGCAGATAGAGCAATCGATGCGCTGAAAGCAATCCGTTATGGACTATGGGAGATTGATATTCCATCTTCGACCGTTCCCGAATATGTCGAGCATCACGAACAGATTAAGAACATGATGGAGATAACGGATGGATGGATAAAGAAACTGGAAGAACAGTCGACCGCCGATGTGGTGGAGCGGAAGAGGGGGAAGTGGATTATAAAGGATAACCCCGGGACAGGGTGGTATCGTGTGACTTGTTCCGAGTGCGGTGAAGATGTGACTTCCACGATTCCTGTTATCGGATTCTTTCCGAACGCAAAACCGATTTGGAACTTTTGCCCCGATTGCGGCGCGGATATGAGAGAGGAGACCGACAATGAAGCCTGATGACATTATGCCGCTTATCTGCTTGCGGTGTAAGAAGGATATTCCGCTGACGATACGGACGATGGAAGAAATCAGCTACACGCATTATTCCTACTGTGAGGATTGCTTGCGTGAAGGCTTGAAACTGTTAAAAGCAAAGGATAAGGAGAAGGAAATGCCGATCAAACTAGTAGACGAGATTCCGCTGACAGTAGCGGAGCAGAGAGAAGCGTACCGAGAGAGAATTCGTCAGGATATCTGCTATGCTATTACAAACCGCATCAGCATGTTCGAGTTCGATGGCGATTACAATTACAAGTATCTGGCGAATTATGCCAGAGAAGAAGCGAGTCATATTTTCAGCCGTAGAATATACCGTGACGCAAGTATACAGGTAAGAAAAACTCTTGCTGAGAAACTGCAAAGAGAACACGTTTTCCCAGAATCCGAATCCAAGTACAAGAACCGTTACATCAGGATTCGCGAAAAGAAAGGCGAGGATCGGGTTCACGTTTACGGTCAGATAGACTTCGATTTCGGAGAGAATTTCTACGACATCCTGCTTGCAGATACGGAGCGGAAATACAAGGAGATTGAAGCACGGGAAAAGCTCAAGGAAGGTGGTGCGGAATGAGTGACCTGATTGACAGACAGGCTCTTGACCTTGCGTTCACAATGCTGAGATTCAACGAAGATGGAACTCTTCGGCATTGGGATGATCGGCAGAATTGGTGCATGAGCGGTCAGGAAGTGGAAGACCTGATTAACTCGATTCCTTCTGTCGAATCATTGACCGACAAAGAACAACGAATTTTCCTTGCGGCGATGGGCAGAGAAGAAAAGGTCTGCAAAGAGGTTGATGCGGAAATGACAAGAGAACCGTATGAGGATAGTCTTGTCAGAGTTTGCAGAGAAATTGAACGAAAGGTGAAAAAAGCATTATGGACGAATTGATTTCAAGACAGGCGGCGATTGATGCGATAGCCGAGGCTCTAAAGGGCGTGTTTGTGGAATATCAGGATATTGCTAAAAAAATCATCGCTAATGTGCCATCCGCACAACCAGACCTTGACGAATGGTGTACGGATTGCAAGGAGTACGATCAGGAGAAGCACTGCTGTCCGAGGTGGAATCGGGTGATTCGGGAGACGCTTAAGGACGCACGGCCAGAGCCGAGGTGGATTCCGGTTAGCAAACCGCCAGAATATCCCGGAAGATTCCTCTGCTATTATGATGACGAATGCGGTCATTGCATAGATTTTGGCAGTTATGACGAGGATGAAGGATGGTATGTGAGCGGTGTTAAATACTGGATGCCGTTGCCAGATGAGCCATACGAAAGGAGCGAAGAATGAACTTTGAAAATTTAGCACGTACTGAACGGAGCGAAACAAAGGCTGTTGAACCAGCAAAGCCAATCTTGGAGAATATGGACGCTATTCTCAAGGAACTGGGCACTGAGCTGAGACGAATCGACGATGTTATTTATTCACCGAGTAATGTTAATTCTAATTCTGTGTGTGATGTGAACGACCAACAAGATGATTGCTTACTGCAAACGCTTGGCAGACAAAGGAATCTTGCAGAAAGTTTGTTGAAGATCGCTGTGCATATCAGAGAGGGATTGTGGTGAAGGCGAAAGGAGCGAAGATGAATAAGTTGAAGCCGTGCCCGTTCTGCGGTGGAGAAGCGTGTCTTCAGCGACACGAGTTTGTCGGATATATCGATACATTTGGAGTTGTGTGTCTTGATTGTTGCTGTGAAACGAGGCAATTCTTCGAGACAAAGGAAGAGGCTATCGAAGCATGGAACAGACGGGCGGAAAGGAGCGAAGATGACAGCTAAGGAATACTTGTCACAGGCGGCGACTTTGAAGCGCCGGATCGGACAGCTCGAGAACCGAATCGAGGAGCTTCGGACAGAGGCGTCTTCTCCGAAGGCGATCCGGTACGACAAGGACATGATTCAGTCCTCGCCTACCGGAGATGGTCTTGTCACTTACATGATCCGGCTCGAGAAGGAGGAAAAGAAACTCCTTTCACTCAAACTTGAATATCTCGATTTGTATGATGAGATCCGGAAGCGAATCGCAGAAGTCATGCCTGGCATTTATTCCGACATCCTTTTCATGCGGTATCTCGAGAACAAGACTCTGGTACAGATCGCGGACGAACTAAACTATTCCTACGAGTGGGTCTGCAAACTTCATGGTCGTGCACTGCTTGCATTCCTTCGAAAACATCCAGACATCTGAAACAGGCTATGGTAGTTCATATATAACCCATGTTATGATGTATGCGTCGGAGAACGTAAAGAGGAGACCTCCTGAAGTCGATGCCTTTTTGCATCTGATTCGACTGGGCCGTAGACGTATGAGCTGCGGCCTTTTGTATTCCAAGGAGGATCGCATGAAAGACTTCGCAGCAGCATTCTATAAGTCGCGCCGGTGGCAGGCCTGCCGTGCTGCATACCTTCGCTCGGTCGGAGGACTGTGCGAGCGCTGTCTTCGGAAAGGCCTTTACAAACCAGCCGTGATCGTGCATCACAAGGTATACATCACGCCAGAGACCATTGACAATCCGGACATCACATTGTCATGGAATAACTTAGAGGCAGTCTGCCGTGAATGTCATGAGGATGAGCATCGGAGACAGGACCGGCGCTATCGTATACGCGAGGACGGAACAGTGGAAATTAGATAAATATCCCCCTATATTTTCAAAAAAGTCGGAAATGCCTTAAAGACCGATGGGGGCAACTTTTCTCGATCAAAAAACGAGAGCGAAATGACCAAGACCAAACCGAACCGGTTCGGAATAGCCAGGAGGGAACCGGCGATGGACGGAACGAATTGGATCTACGACTATTATCAACGAATAACCGAGAGAACAGAGCACGTTGGGCGCTGGACTCGGATGGTGTATGAATATCTGATCAAGGGACTCGAAGAGGGTCTCTTTTTCTTTGACCAGAAACAGGCGAACACGGCGATCGAGTGGATGGAGAGCCACTGCTTCCACGTTAAAGGTCCGCTGGCTCCGCAGCCGTTACGGTTCGAGCCGTGGCAGAAGGCTTTTTTGTCGGCCTTGTATGGCATCGTCGACGAGGACGGAAAACGGCACTTTTGGGAAGCCTTGCTCGTGGTCGGTCGGAAAGATGGCAAAAGTATTTTAGCCTCCGCAATCGCCGATTATGAACTCAGGAATGGCGGTTACGGGTCGGAGATCTATTGCGTGGCTCCGAAGCTGGAGCAGGCGGACATTGTTTACGATACGACCTGGAAGATGATCGAGCTTGATCCTGAATACCAGGCGGAAAAAGAGCGCTGTGACGAGCGTGACGAACATAACCGGAAGGTGAATGACGGTTCAATGCTCCCGAAGATCCGGCGCGGCAGTAAGTCGCAGATCGAGATCGCCGGAATTAATTCGATCATGAAGCGAGTCGCGTTCCAGGCGAAGACGGCAGACGGATTCAATCCGAGCCTGTGCCTTTGTGACGAGGTGGCGGCGTGGCCCGGTGACCGTGGCCTGAAGATGTACGAGGTGATGAAGTCCGGCATGGGCGCGAGAGCTGGCGAGGCTCTGCTTCTGTCGATGACGACTTCCGGTTATGAAAACGACGGCATCTACGACGAGCTGATGAAGCGGTCCACGCGGTTCCTCCTCGGAGACTCGAATGAGAAGCGGCTGCTTCCGGTGATCTACATGATCGACGATCCGGACCAGTGGAACGACATCAACGAGATCCGGAAGAGCATTCCTCAGCTCGGAAAGTCGGTCTCGGTCGACTATATCCTTTCCGAGATTGCGGTCGCCGAACAGAGCCTCAGCAAAAAGGCGGAGTTCCTCTGCAAATACTGCTGCATCAAGCAGAACAGCTCGCAAGCCTGGCTTAACACGACGGACGTGGCGAAGTGCTTCAGCGGACAGCCGCTGCGCTTCGAGGACTTCTCACGCTGCTATGCGGTCGGCGGCCTTGACCTGTCTCAGACCACTGACCTCACGGCGGCGATCTGCGTGATCGAGAAGGAGGAGAAGCAACATGTTTTCGCTCACTTCTGGATGCCGTCGGAAAAGATCGAAGAGGCAGCGGCGCGTGATGGGGTTCCGTATGGTGCATTCGTGGCGCGAGGCTTCCTGAGTCCGTCCGGTGAAAACTTCGTGGACTATCACGATGTGGAAAAGTGGTTCACCGATCTGATTGAGAAATACAAGATTTATCCGCTCAAAGTCGGATATGACAGATACAGCGCGGCATACCTCGTGCAGGACATGAGCTCCTATGGCTTCAACATGGATGACGTTTACCAGGGCGAGAACCTGACGCCGGTCATCAACGAGGTGGACGGCATGATCAGAGACGGAGCCTTCGAATGCGGAGACAACGACCTTCTGAAGATCCACATGCTGAATGCGGCGCTGAAACTAAACAACGAAACGAACAGGAAGAAGCTGGTCAAGCTCGGTCAGCTTCAGAGGATTGACGGAATGGCAGCTTTCCTCGATGCCATGACCGTCCGGCAGAAGTGGCACGCAGAGATCGGCGGTCAACTCCAGAATTTGAAGAGGTGAAAAGAATGAGCTTATTTGACAGAATATTCCGGCCTCGGAAGGTGGTCGCGGATTCTTACTTCCACACGCTGACGGCCTATGAGCCGGTCTTCCATCGATGGCGTGGTGAGATCTATGAGTCAGAACTGGTCCGGGCCGCGATTGATGCGAAAGCCAGACACATCAGCAAGCTGGAAGTGAAGATCCACGGAGCCGCGATGCCGAAGACTCAGACGGTCATGAAAAAGAGGCCGAATCAGTATATGACGTGGAGTCAGTTCCTTTACCGGAGCGCGACGATCCTCGACATGCAGAACACGCTCTTCATCGTTCCGATCATCAACATCGAGAATGATGTGGTCGGCCTGTGGCCTTGTCTTCCGGAGAAATGCAAGGTCTTGGAGAACACGCGGACCGGCAAGGAGTATCTGGAATATGAATTCACGAACCGGCAGAAGGCAGCCGTGGAGCTCGACCGCTGCGGCATCCTGACGAGGTTCCAGTACAAGGACGACCTGTTCGGAGCATCGAATGAAGCGCTCCGGGACACGCTGGATCTCATCTCGATCGAGCGGCAGGGCATTCGCGAAGGTGTGAAGGCAGCGAGCACGTTCCGGTTCTTAGCCAGGGCGACGAACTTCAAAGACCCGGAGGATCTGGCACAGGAACAGAAGAACTTCACTGCACGGAATATGAAGGCCGATGCTTCCGGATTCCTGCTCTTCCCGAACACTTATGACGGAATCCAGCAAGTTCAGAGCAAACCGTACACGGTGAGTGCAGAGGAACAGGCGCTGATCAAGGAGAATGTGTTTGACTACTTCGGCGTCAACGAGGATGTGATCCAGAACAAGGCCAGCGGCGCTGCGCTCGACGCTCTTTTCGATGGAGCTATTGAACCGTTCGCGATCCAGCTTGAACAGGTTCTGACACAGATGCTCTTCTCGGATCTGGAACAGGGCCACGGTGCGAAGGTGGAAGTGATTGCCAATAAGCTCCAGTACATGAGCACGTCCGACAAGATCAGCTTCGTCGGAGCCATGATGGACAGAGGCGTGATCACGATCAATGAGGCGCGAACGCTTTTGAACTTTACGGAGCTGCCGCCGGAGCTTGGCGATCTGATTCCGATCCGTGGCGAGTATTACTATCTCGGAGACAAAAAGCAGACAGAACCGGAGCCGGAGCCGGAACAGACAGAACCGGCGGCACCGTCTGAAAATAACGACCCGGAACCACCGGAGGAAGGAGAAGAAAATGGCAATCAAGCCTGATCGGGAATACCGACTGATCCAGCTCCCGGACATGCAGTTCCGGGCGCTTGAAGATGAGGAGTTCATCGTCGAAGGGTATGCGACCACATGGGACGATCCGTACACGCTTTTTGAGTATGACGGCATCAAGTACATGGAGCAGATCGACCGGAATGCGCTCAACAGCGCCAACATGGACGACGTGATTTTCCTCTACAACCACGAGGGCATGGTTTTCGCTCGCCAGTCGAACGGAACGCTTCAGCTCTCGATCAATGATCGCGGATTATACATCCGGGCCGACCTCTCGTCGACAGAGGCGAGCCGCCAGATGTATGAATCTATAAAGGCCGGACTTGTGACGCAGATGTCGTGGGCGTTCACCGTCGAAGAGGACAGCTACAACGAGAAGACACACACTCGGAGCATCCTGAAGGTGAATAAAGTCTATGACGTCAGCGCCGTGAGCATTCCGGCGAATCCGAATACTGACATAAGCGCGAGATCCTACTGGGACGGAGTGATCGAAGAGGAGCGCCGGAGAGAGCGCGTTCGTGCCGAGAAGGTGGCGGAGATCAAAGAGCTTTTGAAAGGAGCAACAGAATGAACATCGAAGAGATGAAGCTGGACGACATCCAGGCGCGGAAAGCTGAGATCGTCGCACGGAGAGATGCAATGACGGCAGAGCTCGAAGCAGCGGAAGACGCAGCGCTGGATGCTCTGAAAGAAGAAGCACAGCAGCTCAACGAAGAAGAGCGCCAGCTCAACGAACGCGAGGCTGCCATCATGAAAGCCGCTGAAGAACGGCAGAAAGAGATCGCTGAAGTCCTTGAGACCGGCGAAGTAAAACATGAATTTGAAGGGAGAAAAGAAATGTCCAATCTCGAAGTAAGAAAGTCCCACGAGTACAACGTGGCATACGCTGAATACATCAAGACCGGCAACGACGCAGAGTGCAGAGCACTTCTGACCGAGAATGTTTCCGGCACTGTGCCGGTGGCTGAGTACGTCGAAGGCCGCGTCCGTACCGCTTGGGAGCGCGACGGCATCACCAGCCGTGTCCGCAAGACCTTCCTGAAGGGGAATGTCAAGGTCGGTTACGAAATCTCTGCAACCGGCGCTGTTGTCCACACCGAGGCCGCTAATTCGGCAGTAACCGAAGAGCAGCTCGTTCTCGGAATTGTCAACCTGGTTCCTCAGTCCATCAAGAAGTGGATCTCGATCTCTGATGAGGTTTATGATCTCACCGGTGAAGAGTTCCTGGACTACATCTACGACGAACTGACCTATCAGATCGCGAAGAAGCTGGCAGATGCCATCATCGCTGACATCGAGGCTTGCGGCACTGTTTCGACCGGCGCTCTTCCGGCGGTTTCGAAGCTCGTTGCTACCACGATCACTGTCGGCCTTGCTGATCAGGCGCTTGCTCTTCTGTCTGACGAAGCCGCGAACCCGGTCATCATGATGAACAAGCAGACCTGGGGCCTCTTCAAGGCGGCTCAGGCGGCTAACGGCTACAACTACGATCCGTTCGCTGGCCTTCCGGTTGTGTTCAACAACAGCATCGCTGCGTTCTCCGCTGCCACGACTGGCGTGACCTACGCAATCGTCGGCGACCTTGGAATCGGCGCTCAGGCGAACTTCCCGAACGGTCAGGAAATCGAGATCAAGTTCGATGACAAGACCAAGATGGAGTACGACCTTGTCCGCATCCTCGGCAGAGACTTCGTCGGTCACGGTGTCGTTGCGCCTTACGCATTCGCTAAGATCACGAAGTAATTAAAGATCTTCAGGAGGTCAAAATGAAAGTATTCATTGCTGTGCCATCAATGGACACGCTCCCGGCGCTGTTCTGTCAGTCGCTCGCGCTGTTGCAGAGAGCCGGAGACACACAGATCGGATTCGAAGTCGGATCTCTTGTCTATAATGCCAGGAACAATCTGGCGCGGCAGGCGATCAAGGCCGAGGCCGACTGGGTGCTCTGGCTGGACAGCGACATGGTATTCGCGCCGGACACGCTGATCCGGATGCTGGATGTCTGTCAGAAGAACAACATCGATTTTCTGACGGCCATCTGCTTCCGGAGAAAGCCACCATACACGCCGTGCCTTTTCGATCGGCTGGACAAGGTGGAAAAAGGTGCGAGCTACACGGCGATGATGTCTGTTCCGGACGGCCTGTTCCAGGTCGGAGGATGCGGATTCGCTGGCGTGCTGCTGTCCACGGATGTGCTGATGAGTGTTGCTGCTAAGTTTGGCGGAAGGATGTTCGATCCGATGGATGGATTCGGAGAGGATGTCGCATTCTGCTGGCGAGCTCGGCAGTGCGGATATGAAATCTGGGCGGACAGCTCGATCGAGTTCGGACATGTCGGCCAGTGTGTTGTGACTCGAGGCTATTTCGAGGCCTACAACGGAGGAGGGAAAGATGTTAGCGAAAGTCAAACTTGCGAAGAGGATCTCGACGACGGTCTTTGATTCGGAGCTGCTGGATCTGATCGCTGCGGCGATCGCGGACATCCGGCACGCTGGAGTGGAATTCGAGGTGACGGAGGTGCAGTCGGAGGGGGCCGTTGTCGATTATACGATCACCGATCCTCTGATCAGCCGTGCAGTTGTGACCTACTGCGTGATGAACTTCGGAGATCCGGAGAACTACGACAGGCTGAAGGCCTCATACGATGAGCAGAAAGGTCAGCTCCGGGAGTCTTCCGGCTACGGTCTGGAGGTGCTGTGATGAGATATACCGACATTGTGCTGATTAAGGAGACCGACGGCCGGAACGAATACGGCGACCTGGTAAAAGTCAAGACACGCCGGACGGTCTATGCCGGAGAGTATTCCGTCGGCATGACAGAGGTGTATCAGGGCATGGCTGTCGGGTACAAGCCGGAGGTCAAATTCCGGTTGGAAAACTGGATGGACTATCACGGTGAGGAAAAGATCGAGTACACGCCGTTCGGAATGACTGAAGCGGTGACGCTCCGAGTCCTTAGAACATACAACGACGGAGATGCTCTGGAGCTGACATGCTACAAGGACAATGAGGAGGTGACGGCGAATGCCAACGCCTAAAAGTCAGACAAAGGTTCTCGTTAAGAATGGCAAGGCGGAAGTGACCTATGAGGAAAACTTCGATGCGGCTGAATATTACATTCATGAGCTGAATCGTGCTGCGCTTAGAGATGTCGGGAAGTTTGTCACGAAACTCTTCCGGACGAATTACTATCAGCACTTCCAGAAGATCACCGGAAAGGCTGGCAAGGCTACCAAGTACAAAGTGATCAGCTCTGCGAAGACAACGGCTCCGAGAGTGCAGATCGGCTTGAAGACCGGACAGGTCGAAGGCTTCTATGCGTACTTCCAGGAATTCGGAACGAGTACCGGAATTCCGAGGCTCGGCCTGCTGACTCACGCCGTCGAGGATAACGTGGCGGAGATCATTAAGATTGAAAGCCAGTATCTGAGCGGTCTTTCCGACGAAGCGGCACAGCTTGAATCACTTATCAATGAAAACGACTATGAAGGAGACGCGGATGGCGATGATTAATGATCTGAGGACGCTGATCGAGATCCGGCTTAATTCGATCAAAACAGAATACGGCATCAGAGAGATCGGCTACCGGCTCGCATCCGACCAGAAGCTCTATCCTCATGTCGTTTGGGACATAACAACGATGACACCGGCGGACATGGGCCGGTCTGATGTGCTTCTGGACTTCCACGTTTGGGGGAAAGAGGAGGCCGCGGTCTTCGAGATCATGGACGCGATCAAGGACCTCTTGATGTTCAGAAATGATCCGCAGGAGACGATCCTTCCGACCTTCTACGAGATGTCCGAAGGTACGATAGAAGATCCTGACAAGACTCTGGTTCACGGAGTGGTCCGGATTCAGTGTCAGGTATATGAGGCCGGGGCCACGAATGCCTCGATCCTCAGAAAGGAGTAAAGAATGGCAATCACCATCAAAGGAACCGGTATCGTCACGACTGCCGACTTCAAGTCTGTAGTCTGGACCGGTAAGACCAAGAACGGCAAGGCCGTCACGATCACGCTGCCGAACGCGATCAACATGTCCAACATCGACCTTTCCTTCGTCGAAAAGGATGACACGGTGGCACAGCTCGTCTTCAGTGCTGCATACGACAACGCGGACCACATGGTTTCGACCGCTGGCGATTATGAAGAGCCGTGGACGATCACATATGCAGGCGCGGCAGCGGATACGGCTTCCGGCACGATCCTTCTCGGAGCTGGTGTGGTTTCGATCGGCGGAGTCGATGTTGCTCTGACCAGAGGCGGCAGCCAGTTCACAGTTGAGCGCGAATTCCGTGAGATCAATGCCGACGGCGACCGTGGTGTAGTTAAGGACAGAGTTGTCATGGATGCGTCGAGAGCGACGCTGACACTGAATGCTCTGACGTTCCTGACGCACATGGCGGACAGCTTCCCGGCTATCAGCGCGACGGCGACGACATAATCGGAGATGACAAGTTAAGACTGGAGGGCAGGACTACGGCTTCGGCTGAGATCCTGTCCTTTTTGCATATTCAGGAGGTTACAGATGAGACAGTTCAAGAGTACAGACTTATTTAAGGCGCTCCGGGTCGTGAAGGCCGTTGGAGTGAAGGAAGAGATGAAAGAGTTCGCGCAGCGGTTAGCGGACGGAAAAATCAGTGCGAAAACACAGCGAGAACTCGGTGTCGAGTTGATGCTGGGTATTTTATCCAACTGCGGCAACGAAGCCGCGGAAATGGCCTTTTTCGACTTCCTGAGCGGTCCTATGGAAACCGGAGTCGCGGAGCTTCGTGACATGGATCTTCTGGACTTCATGGAGCAGATAAAGGTGTTCATGGAGTTCATCGATGTGGAAGCGTGGAAGGCTTTTTTCTCTTCGCTTGCGGATCTGATTCAGAAGATGAAATAATCGACAGATTCGCGGCGCGGTACGGGTGGACGGTTCCGGAGATCCTCGATCTTGACCTGGTCAGAATGTCCGGACTCTACACGACGATCCGGAGAGAGACCAGGAAGAGAGAGGCGAGAGAGCAGTGGCTTTCGATGCTTCCAATGATGGCCTCTAAGGTGCTGAAGTTTATGAGCTTCGAGGAATATTACGATCAAGTCTCCGGACGGAACATCGATCTCCGACCGGACGAAGAAATCCTGGCAGAAGTCGAAGCGATTCGAAAAGAAATGAAAGAGAGGTGATCCTTTGGATCTGTTCAAACTCGTGGGCAGCGTGTTCATCGACACGGACAAGGCCAACGAATCACTACAAAAAACTGATGAAAAAGCAAAGAAGACCGGCACGACCTTCGGTGAAGTGGCTGGCAAGGCCGCGAAGGTGGGCGGCGCTATCGTCGGAGCTTCCGCAACTGCTGTCACTGGATTAGTCGCACTCGCGAACAATGCCGCATCAACGGCAGATGAGATCGACAAGGGCAGCATCCGTATGGGGATCTCGACCACTTACTATCAGGAACTCGGCTATGCCGCCGGACAGTCCGGTGTGGAGATGTCCACGTTGGAGAAGGCCGCGAAAAAGCTCGAAGGCACGGATCTGAACCTCGAAGACGCGATGAATCAGATCATGAGCCTCGGAACCGCTTCGGAACGCTCACAGAAGGCAGCAGAGCTGTTCGGGGACGCGGTGGCTTATCAGATGTCTCCGCTGATCGAGCAGAGCGGCGAGAGCTTTGATGGACTTATCCAGAGGGCGGACGAGCTCGGCCTTGTGATGGGTGAGGACACGGTGGCAGCCGGTGTCACGCTCGGAGATACGATGTCCGACTTGCAGCAGAGTTTCGGCATGGTGGCAACGAACCTCGGCGGATCTCTGATGCCTGTGGTTCAGCAGTTTGTCGATGTGCTCCTGAGCTTCGCTCCGTTTATCCAGGAAGCGATGACGAACCTGGCTCCGCTGCTGTCGGATCTGTTCGAGAAGCTAATGCCTCCACTGCTGGATCTCATCGACCAGATTTTCCCAGTCCTGCTTGATCTGGTGAATACGTTGCTGCCGATCATCGTTGATCTGGCCGGGGAGCTGCTTCCGGCGATCGTGGAGATTCTGGACGCGATTCTTCCGATCCTGCCTCCGATCATGGACATCATCAAGGAGATCGCTCCGTTCCTGGTCGAATTCGTTCAGATGGTCCTTCCGATCATCGTCAAGCTGTTCCAGAAGGTCATGCCGCTGTTCGTTCAGATCGCGGAAGCCATCCTTCCGATCCTCGCGGAGCTCCTGCCCCTGATCATGGAAGTCCTGGAAGCGATCATGCCGATCCTGGATCTGCTTCTCGATGTGGTTGGATTTTTCGTGGACATTTTCGGAGATATCATCAAGAATATTTTGCCGGTCATCATTAATCTGATCAAGAACGTCCTGACTCCAATCCTCCGGGTGGTGACCACGGTCATTCAGACAGTTGGGAATGCTTTCCGGACGGTCTTTGAGGGGATTAAGAGTGTTTGGCAAAATGCTCCGGCCTTTTTCACAGGCATCTGGGACGGCATCAAGAGAGCCTTTGGAGCCGTTGCAGATTGGTTCCGGAATATCTTCTCGAAGGCATGGGAAGCAGTCAAGAACGTATTCTCAAGCGGCGGAAGAGTATTTGATGGCATTAAAGAGGGCATCGCAAATGTCTTCCACAATGTTGTGAATACGATTATCCGTGGCATCAACGCGGTGATCGCTGCACCATTTAATGCGATTAACGGCATATTCAATCGTCTTCGCGGAATTAGCATTCTGAGGATGGCTCCGTTCTCATGGCTACCGACTTTGGCGGTTCCTCAGATCCCACAGCTGGCAGAAGGTGGCCAGGGCGACGGACAGTCCGGCTCGGCACTCGTCGGTGAAGAAGGCCCTGAGCTTCTGGATCTGCCGAAGGGCGCGACAGTAATTCCTCTTCAGCGGTCTTCTATCAGCGTTGGAATCGACGATCTGAATGACAAGATCGACAATCTGATCAAGATCGTGACGAGCATGGTTGGAAAACAGTATGGAGTATACATTGACGGAAATCGGCTTGTCGGCGAGCTGACTCCGAGGATTGACCAGCATCTCGGAAGGCTGGCAGTTAAGAATGGGAGGTACGCATGATCTACTTAAACGGAAAAACCGAAAAAGCCTACAATGCGGACTTCATCCATTGGGAATGTTCGGCACCGGCGGCAAAGCTGGAAAAGGTCACGGTTCCGCTGCGTGATGGCGAGATCAACCTGTCAGCAATGCTGTCGGATGTCATCTATTATGAGCCGAGGACGATCACGATCGGACTGGAACTAAGGTCTCTGAGAGGGGAATGGCCGATGTACTGGTCTCAGATCCTCGAAGACTTACACGGTCAAGAGGTCGAAGTCATCCGGTCAGATGATCCGAACTGGTTCTGGATTGGAACGGCGGAAGTCGGAGCTCTTGAGGAGCACGGAGCGACAGCCGGTGTCACGATCACTGTGACAGCTCAGCCGTTCAAGCGGTCTCGGGCCTTCCGTGAGCTCCAGCGGATCACGATGTCCGGAGACCAGACGCTGACGATCAATGTCGAGACGATGCGTGGCTATCCGGAGTTTGAATGCTCAAATTCGAGCTTCTCCGTGACGGCGAGCGGTGAGACGTGGGGGCTTCCGGCAGGAAAGTCAGAAGCAAACGGTCTGATCTTCGTGAATGGTGATAATACGATAACGATTCATGGCTCAGGCACGATCATCGTCAGATGGAGAGGAGGCCAGCTGTGAGCTATCGTATCACAATGAACGGCGAGCTGTTTTGCTCGTCTCAGATGGAAAACACGGCCATCCTCGATCCGAAGGTGTCTCTGGAAGTAAACAAAGCAGGATCTCTCACGTTTACGATTCTGCCAGACCATCCATGCTATGACACGATTGAGATCCGGCACAGCATCTTCGATGTCTACCAGAACGACGAGCTGATCTTCGAGGGAATTCCAGTTTCGGAAGATATCGATTTTTACAACCGAAAGACGGTCACATGTGAAGGTGAGCTGACATTCCTGAATGATACAGTGCAGAGGCAGGCCGTCTACAAGAATCAGACGGTCAGATCGCTCCTGGCTGCTTATCTTTCCATACACAATTCGGAGGCTGATTCTGATCGAGAATTTTCGCTCGGAAGCGTGACAGTTGATGGCGGAGATGCGATTTATCGGTATACGAACTTCACGAACACGATGACGGAGATCGGAGAGGATCTGATCGACAATTTCGGAGGGTATTTGAGAGTCAGACACGCTGACGGAATTCGTTATCTCGATTATCTGGCAGAATCGCCCAGGACATCGACGCAGGAGATCCGGATCGGGAAAAACCTGATCGATCTGGCGAAGAACCTCAGCACATTGAATGTCATCACGGTTTTGATCCCTCTCGGGGCAAAGATCGAGGGCGAATCCGATGTGGAAGGCCTCGATAAGAGGGTGAATATCAGCTCGGTGAATTCAGGTCGTGACTATATCATCGCGGATTCTGTGGCATATTACGGATCAATCTGGGGGACGGTCACATGGGACGGCGTGAGCACTCCGGAGGCACTGAAGGCGAAGGCTCAGGAGTATCTTGTGGACGGCCAGTGGTCAAATCTGGTGATCTCTGCATCGGCGATTGATCTTGGCCTCACAGATGAGGACGTGGAACAGTTCCGAATCCTCGATATGATCCGAGTAATCTCTGAGCCGCACGGAATCAATCGGCTTTTCATGCTGACGAAGCTGGACATAGACCTGAATCATCCAGGCGACACTCAGATCACGCTTGGACAGGAGCAGACACTGAGCTTGTCGGCCAGATCGGTGAAGAATACGACAAGCATCGAGATGGCGGAAACCCGGATCATGACGAATGCTTCCGAGAATGCCAAACAGATTCTCGACAGCTCGACGGATGGGAATATCTATTTTCGGTTCAATGATCTCGGGAAGGTGTACGAAATAGACTTCCTCGACTCGGAAGATCCGGAGACAGCCACGAAGATGTGGAGGTGGAACCTCGGCGGCTGGGGCTTTTACGACAAGACCACGGACACTTACACGACCGCGGCGACAATGGACGGATCGTTCCTCGCCAACATCATCACAGCCGGAATCCTAAAATCCGACGACGGCACGACATTCTATCTCGACCTCGACAACGGCGTCCTCCGCGGAAACTTCTCGGAGCTAAAGATCGCCGGAGCCGCCGGAGCCACGCAGGCTTACGCAGATCAGGCCGAGGCGGACGCAATAAGCGCAGCGGCAAGCAATACAAGCTCCGCGATTAGCACATATGACAGCAACCTCGGACAGCAGGCCGTCTTTAATAAGCTGACCAACAACGGCGCGGAGCAGGGCATCTACCTGCAGAACGGCAAAATCTACATCAACGGCACTTACATCAAGGCGAACAGCATAAATGCCGACCTGATAAACGGCGGAACCATCGCGTCCTCGAACATCGACGTGACCGGAAGCACGATGACCGACGGAAAGGTCACGGTTCAGTTCACGACAAGCGGCAGGACATACAAGAGCATCCTGAAGCCGGCGATGCTTGTCAACTCCTACGATTACGGCAGCAGCCACGAGGAGGCCGATGTCAGATATGACCGGCTCCAGTTTGTAGACGGAACGACAGAGATGTCGAGCTATGAGGACGTGGCCTGCACGATACGAGGAACGAACCAGAGCTCGATCACGATCCTGCCGCCGAGCGCGTCCGGTAAATATATCACCATCCAGCCGGTCGTCGTAAGCGAGTGGTGAGAGAGGAGGACAAAATGAACACAGGAATAATTATTGCATTGATTGCAGGCGTCGGAGGAACGCTGTCGGGGCTCGCGGCGATCCTTTCCGCGATCCTCCTGCACCGGAAGACGGTGGTGCTCCTGGAATATCGAATGGGGCAGGTCGAGAAGAAGCTGGACAGCCACAACGGCTATGCCAAGCTCTTCTCGGAGACCTCCGAGCGAATCGCAGGAATCGAGAAGGACATAGCAGTGATCAAGACGAGTTTGCAATACATCCAGAAGGAGGTCGATGATGAGAAATAAACTGAAAGACTGGCAGATCCGAGCGCTCAAAACGTTTGTGCAGGCCTTTGGAGGCATACTGGTCCCGGAAGTGGTAATGATCCTGAATTCCGGCGTTCCGGAGAATTGGCATTCCGTCTGGGTCGTTCTCGCGCCGGTGATCTGCTCCGCATTGGCAGCAGGAATTTCCGCCGCGTGGAACATACTGCTCGAAAAGCTAAGAGAGGACGGTGATGTAGATGCTTGAACAGAGGATCAAAGCGAACGTCGGGGAATATTCGGTTCCGGCGGTCATTCACGCAGTACAGGAAGACACCGGAAGGGTGCTCGTCTTCGAGATTCAGGATTACACGCTGGAAGGATCGGAGACCGCAAGCCTCATGTGCATCAGGCCGGACAAGACGGCCTTTAGCTATGCCGGGCAGGTTGACGGCCCGACGCAGACCGTCTGGGTTCCGCTCGATCAGGAAGGCGGAACGCTAAGCCAGGCCGGAGTAGTTGCGGCCCAGCTCATCCTCGCGCTAAACGGCGAGGTGGTCTGTTCTTTCAAGATGGGGATCATCGTGGAAGAGAAGCTCGGCGGCGAGGCCACGCAGGAAGACATCGAGTTCCTGGCAGGCCTGCAGGCCCAGCTCGATCAGGCGATCGGAAGGTTTGTCGAATCGACGCGCACGATCAACGGCCACGACCTCAGCGCGAACATCGTCCTCGACGCGGCAGATGTCGGCGCGGTTCCGACAACGAGAACGGTCAACGGAAAGGCACTCAGCGCAAACATCACACTTCAGGCATCGGACTTCTCGGCGGCGGCAAGCACAGCCGGATCGACCGGAGAAGTGGCATCACTGACCTACACGGTCGTCAGCGTTTGGAGCTGACAGAAAGGAGCAACATGATTATGAAACTCATAGGGGGGGGGTACAAACCTCACAGCACTACATCGGAAAGGAGGAT
>Ga0247609_10001377_pt1 | contig 29207 bp, 6 predicted proteins | sample 172DNAGHGlowgp2_FD_193487 | JGI IMG/M metagenome (GOLD analysis project Ga0247609, IMG submission 193487) | Sheep rumen microbial communities from Palmerston North, Manawatu-Wanganui, New Zealand - 1728 DNA GHGlow gp2 | ecosystem: Host-associated > Mammals > Digestive system > Stomach > Rumen ... | reverse complement strand
CTCCGCGCTCCGGCATTTGCCACTCTGTGGAAGAAGCCGAAAAGATCGTGGCCGAAATCGGTTACCCGGTCGTCGTTCGCCCGGCTTACACCATGGGTGGTGCAGGCGGCGGTTTCTGCTACAACGTGGAAGAACTCCGCACCATTTGCAGTAACGGTCTTGAACTCTCCATGACGCACCAGTGCCTCATCGAAGAATCCATCCTCGGTTGGGAAGAACTCGAAGTCGAAGTCGTGCGCGATTCCAAGAACCAGATGATTGCTATCTGCTTCATCGAAAACATCGACCCGGTGGGCGTGCATACCGGCGACTCCTTCTGCGCAGCCCCGTTCCTCACCATCGACAAGAAGCTCGAAGAAGAACTGAAGGAAAAGGCCTTCAAGATTGTGGAATCCATCGGCGTGATTGGCGGTACCAACGTGCAGTTCGCTCACGATCCGAAGACCGGCCGCGTGGTGATTATCGAAATCAACCCGCGTACCAGCCGCTCCTCCGCCCTTGCTTCCAAGGCTACCGGCTTCCCGATCGCCCTCATTTCTGCAAAGCTCGCCGCAGGCCTCACCCTCGACCAGATTCCGTACTGGCGCGATGGAAGCCTCGAAAAGTACACCCCGAGCGGTGACTACGTTGTGCTCAAGTTCGCACGCTGGGCTTTCGAAAAGTTCCGCGGCGTCGATGACTGCCTTGGCACCCAGATGAAGGCCGTGGGCGAAGTCATGGCTATCGGCAAGACCTACAAGGAAACCCTCCAGAAGGCTATCCGCGGTCTCGAAAATGGTCGTTCCGGCCTCGGCTTTGCGAAGGACTTCAACAAGAAGAGCAAGGAAGAACTCCTTGAAATGATGAAGACCGCTTCTTCCGAACGCCACTTCCAGATGTACGAAGCCATCCGCAAGGGTGCAACCGACGAAGAAATCTTCGCCGCCACCTACGAAAAGGCCTACTTCGTGCAGCAGATGCGCGAACTCGTGGAACTCGAAGAAGAAATGCTCAAGACTCCGGGCCGCCTGCCTGCCGACGACCTCCTCATCAAGGCCAAGAAGGATGGCTTCAGCGACAAGTACATCGCGAAGATTCTCGGCATCCGCGAGAAGGACGTGCGCAAGAAGCGTACGGAACTCGGCGTGGTCGAAGGCTGGTGCGCAGTGCCGGTAAGCGGCGTCGAAAACCAGTTCTACTACTACAGCACTTACAATGCCAAGGACGAATCTACCGCTTCCACGAACCCGAAGAAGATCATGATTCTCGGCGGTGGCCCGAACAGAATCGGCCAGGGCATCGAATTCGACTACTGCTGCTGCCACGCTGCCATGGCTCTTCGCGAAATGGGTTACGAAACCATCATGGTGAACTGCAACCCCGAAACGGTTTCTACTGACTACGATACTTCCGACAAGCTGTACTTCGAACCGGTCTGCCTCGAAGACGTTCTCCAGATTTACCACAAGGAAAAGCCGGCTGGCGTGATCGTGCAGTTCGGTGGCCAGACTCCGCTGAACATCGCCCGCGCCCTCTCCGACGAAGGCGTCAAGATTCTCGGTACCAGCATCGACTCCATCGATATCGCCGAAGACCGCGACCTGTTCCGCAAGATGATGGACCAGCTCGGCATCCCGATGCCGGAAAGTGGCATGGCCACGAACATCGACGAAGCCCTCGCTTGCGTCAAGCAGATCGGTGGCTACCCGGTGATGATCCGTCCGAGCTTCGTGCTTGGCGGCCGCGGCATGGAAGTCATCTACGACGAAAACATGCTCCGCGAATACGTGGCGAAGGCCGTGGGCGTTACCCCGGATCGCCCGCTCCTCATCGACCGCTTCCTCCACAACGCTTTGGAATGCGAAGCCGACGCCCTCTCCGACGGTGAACACGTTTACATCCCGTCCGTGATGGAACACGTGGAACTTGCCGGTGTCCACTCCGGTGACTCCGCCTGCATCATCCCGCCGGTGACCATCACCAAGGAAAACCTCGCGACCATCAAGGATTACACCAGGAAGATTGCAGAAGCCCTCCACGTTTGCGGCCTCATGAACATGCAGTACGCTATCGAAGACGGCAAGGTGTTCGTGCTCGAAGCGAACCCGCGCGCAAGCCGCACGGTGCCGCTGGTCTCCAAGGTTTGCAACACCCAGATGGCCCGCCTCGCTACCCGCCTCATGCTCGGCGCGAAGCTCGAAGACCTCAAGCTCAAGGACAAAAAGTTCAACCACCACGGCGCCAAGGAAGCAGTGTTCCCCTTCGACAAGTTCCCGAAGGTGGACCCGGTTCTCGGCCCCGAAATGCGCTCCACCGGCGAAGTCCTCGGCCTCTCCGACGACTATGCCCTCGCTTACTACAAGAGCCAGGAAGCCGCAGGTTCCTTCCTCCCGAACGAAGGTGCCGTGCTGATTAGCTTGTCCGACAAGGTTAACTTGTCTGAACAGGCCATCGAAATCGGCAAGGAATTCGAAAAGCTCGGCTTCAAGATTTACGCTACCGAAGGCACCGCCAAGTTCTACGAGAAGGCCGGTGTCAAGTGCGAAGTGGTGAACAAGATTGCCGAAGGCCGCCCGAACGTTCTCGATATCATCCTGAACAAGCAGGTGAACCTCATCATCAATACGCCGTGGGCAAAGCGCGACGCCATCAAGGACGAAAGCGCCATCCGCAAGGCCGCCATCAAGTACAAGGTGCCTTACATCACCACCCTCGCCGGTGCCTACAACACCGTGAAGGGCATCGCCGCCGCAAGGAACGGACATGGTGCTGTGAAGAGCCTGCAGGAATACCACGCGAGCATTGAGGAGATCTAGTAGTGTGTCATCCTGAGCGAAGTTCGCAAGGTCGCTGAGCTTGCCGAAGCGCCGAAGCGCCAAAGCGAACAAAGTCGAAGGATCCAGAACATTCAAAGGACTGCAGCGATGCAGTCCTTTTTGTATATGGAGGGGAAAGCCTTCCCCTCGTTTCTGTCTCGACCCGCCCTTATAATCTCGCCCACTCAAGTATGGGTGGGCGTTTTGTGTATAACCCGCCCTAGTTGGGTCTTTCGCTACCTCCTCGCTTAGATGGCTTCGCCCCCCCCCCTAAAACCTCTTGTAATGCATTTTTACATATTAATAAAAAATATTAAATTTATTTGTAATTTTTTATTCGTAAATCTGCTCTTGATTTTGTACAAAATATAGAGTATATTTATGTGTGATTGGCGTCACATGCTCCCAAGCTGTATTTGGTTGTGGATAGGTGACAAAGGAGGCTTTTATGAAGAACTTTGTTTCTAGGCATTTTGCTGTTGCGATGGCTATGCTTGTATGCATTAGTATGTGGGGATGTTCGGAAGATCGTTTTAAGTGGTATGATGGACGTATTGGTGCCGAAATTGTTGGGTTCGTGAACGATTCCTTGGTGATTGTGGGAGATGCTCAGGCTTGGTTGAAGTCTCATGAGGGAATATTTGAACCATACAGTGATGTTGCTGGTTCTGGACACGAACGTCTCTGTGTATACAATTATCGCGTACAGGAAGATGGTCCACGATGGTGTGGACAATTAGATGATGAAAATATGACGAATGCTTTTCGAGGGCAAATGACGGATTCGATTGTTTGGGGAGGGGATTTGCCGAATTCTATTAGATTGTGGAAAATAGGTGAAAGTCAGCATAAGATAAAATTAGATAAGTCATTAGATGGGTGCTCAAGGGAATTTGGTGTAAGTTCTGTAAAACAATGGACGGATGGAAAGTTTATTGTTCGTGGAGACAATTCGCTTAAAGCTGGGGGAGGGGGGTGTCATTATGCAATTTTGGATACGGTTTCAAGAACGTTGATATACAAAAGTTTGAACGAAAATTTAGGTTGGATTGAGGACTGCAATGATGTACGAGCATGGGGGGATGATGTATATTGTGTTGTTCTTGATGATGAGGGAAAAAAAAGTTGTATTTTAAAAAATGAAAAAGACACAATTTCTACTCCTCGAAATTTTGCAATTGGAGGTTTTTGGGGTGACATGATTAAATTAAGTGGGAATATCTGTAACATAAATAGTGATAAAATAACTTGTTCTGACATAGTATGGTATGGTAATGAATTAAAATTCTATCAAAATGATGAAGTTGTTGTTGAGTACTAATTTAAGTAGGAAGATGATGAAAAGGGTAATAATATTATTATTTACTGTTGCAAGTGCGTGTTGGTCTATTCCAAAGCCGATGGAAAGTATTACAAATTACAATGTGCTCTTGTTGCACGGGGCTTATGGAAATGACCAGGGTTTTCTTGAGGTTACGAATCCTAAGGCTACAGAGGAAGCTTATAAGGCGAGTGCGTATTTGGATAATGGGGCGAGTTTGGGTAGGTATCATGAAGACTCTGATGACAAACATCGCTTATTACGTTGGATTTCGCATGATATTTTGGAGGAACCCTATTTTAATGGGGAAAGAGCCCATCCAAAAAACTCATACATCTATAGTTGGCGTTCTTTTTCTAAACCGGCTAATAGTTCTATAAATAATGCTATAGAGCTTGGAAAGAGGACGTGGTCAATGCCTGGAACCTCTTATAGTAAGCGTCGAGCTTTGGTTGAAGAAGCTCAAGAAGTGAAAGCGACCCTTGAAGTTTCAAAAAATGGAAAAGATTCTTTATATGTTGGTCAAGCAGCACTTGATACGATTCGTAGAAATCCTGACCTCTATCGTCAACTAGCTTCTCGCTATATTCTCGTTGGTCACAGTATGGGTGGTGTTGTATCTCGTGAATATGTTCAGAATAGCAACTATTATCACGGGGATGTGGATAAAATTATAACACTGGATTCTCCTCATGAAGGCACCGGGGCATTGAATATGCAACTAGATTTGACGAATGTTCCACGTGCAGGATTGGAAGGTCTCACAAGTTCCATTGCGACAATGTCGGCCTTCTCGATAGCTTATTGGATTGCGGGGAAAGATCCTGGTTCACTCACAATTGCGGGTATTGGGCTAGCTCTTTCTATGTATTTGGCTGCGGGAAATTTACTTGATGGGGCGATTCTTTCTGCTGCTTTTCTTGAAGACTATGATGTGTCGGATTCGCTAGTTTGTTACGTTGATCCGCATTTTGAAAAAAATACAAATTGCAAAGATGTTTTCAAGGATGAGAATATAACTGCTTTAAAGGACTTGTATAATGAACCGGAAACTTTGCCCATGTTCCGATTGATGGCTGGAAAAAATAGCTTAACTTTTACAGATCCGAAGCTAGGCGCTAATGGTGTAATGAGCTTGTTTGTTCCTGACGCTTTGATTGTTCCGTTTGAAAATTTGTATTTCCAAATAATGGATGGAATGCCGCTGAGTTTTGACTCTTGGAGTGATTTTAGAAAGTCTTTTTCTACGAACTATGTAAATGCGGTTACTGGTTTTTTGGCTGGTCTTGCTGCAGGAGTTCATGTCCATGAGCAAGGGTCTGCCTTGGTTGAGACAAATGGAGGGCTAGCTTACGGCACCAAAATGTTGATAAATCCTGAAGTGGATGTAAAACGCTACGAGTTTAATGCTGCTTACTATGCATCGGAAGCGGCAGTTTCATATGTGGCCGATATCCTATTGGCTATCGGAGCTCCTGCGCTTATTGTAGAATTGATTCCAGGAATTGGTTCTGGGGTTAAAGCCGGTTTTGCGTGGGCTCTTGCGATAGGCCTTAATGGGTCTCTTGGCACTGCTTTTGGGGCTGGAGCGATGGATTTGGGAAATTCTCACATGTATCCATTGTACAAGGATCATCAAGAATCGTGGAAAAGCGATACAAACTTCTATTCGTTAACAGTTGATGGCAAAGCTAATTATCGTCCTTATGTGATGGAAGATTTTCTTTACGAGAAGCCTTTTGTTAATTTGGCATTAAATGATGCGAGAACGATGGATTCGCTTGCAAAAAATACAACCGCGAAATTAAACCGTAACTGTTATTATGAGGAAAACAAGAATATCGTTCCTTTGTGTGAAATCGGTCTGTATGGTCAACAGGATTCTACATTTACGAGGGATTCGATTGTTGTCACCGGCTCTGATACAATTCCTTTTTATAATGCGGTGAATGATGGTGGCGATTCTGTTTTTGTAGATACCGCTCGTTGGTATGGCTCCTTTAAACGTAGTATATATTCTGAATTTGCAAAAGATTCCCTTAATTTTAGAACAGAGGCTGATTGGGATAAGATGGGCATCAAGATTGACCGTTGGGAAAGAGTTCCTGGTTTAAGGCCGAATGGAACTCCTGACGATACGCTGGTTCCCATCCGTCACGTGGAACGTTACGAGGTTCCGCCGATTACAGTAACGAACTATATCGAGAAATATTCCTTTGTCGTTGATGACTTGATGCCGCATCGCTTGCGTGAAATCTATATGAATTTCAACTTCCAGCAGGAACTTGTCTGGGAATGTGACGTGGAAAAGGATTCGACAGCAAATGATGCCTGCAAGGTCTATAAGAGAATTGCTGGTCAAAGTTGGCCGACTACTCCTCTGATGACTGTTCCGCATCCTGTGAAAAAAGATGGTCATTTTGATTTCGATGCAAGAAAATATTTTAATGGTTCTGATGACCTTTCTGTTATTCAGAAGGATAACCAGAATACGGTTATCGTGTCTGTAGTGAACAAGATAGGCCTTTCCAATACGCAGAGGTTCTATTATCTGTTTAAGGCAACTGAAGATCTTTTGGAATCTAGTTGGCCGCTGCCGAATGTCGTGGTGAATAAAATAGATGGTTTTGTCGGTAACGCAAGTGCCCTGGATTATCAGGGCTTTAGCATCGTCAGCGCTAAAGATTCTATTTTCCGTTGCGTGACTGCGAAGTGCGATTCCTCGGATTCGATTGCGTCATGGCATGCGATGACGAGTTCTCCTACTGCTGAAGGACTGAGATTCTCGTCAAGTCAAAAGGTTGATAGTCCGGCAGAAGGTGATTATCTTTGGGTTTTCAATGCGACAAGTTTTAATTCTACGGACAATTCGTCTGATAGCAGCGATATCTATCTGGTGCCATTTGTCGTGGATACGACGGCTCCGAAGTTTACGCTGACAACTGATAGCTGCGTCAATCCGGACAGTTCCTTGTTTATCGCCCGCGTGAAGGTCGATGATGATGCTTCACTGACAACGAAGAATAAGGATGCTGCCGATATCCGTGCAATGAGCTGGACTCTTGAACGGGAGAATGGTGGAATCTTTAACAAGGTGTCGGATGCTAAATTGCCGTTCCTTTACGACGTCGTTTCAAAAGACTTTGCCGTAACTTGGGATGGCGTGAACAAGAATTCCTTGACGGACGGTTTGTATCGAGTAAGGGCTGCTGCGATAGATTATGCTTTGCCGAACTTGACTGCCTACGGAGCGGTGAACGCGCTGTTCGAAAAGGTTGTCAAGCAGACCGCTAGTGAAACGGACTGGAATTCGGTCATTAATAACCACAAGTTGAATGTCGGTTATGATACGGTAGAATTTAGGGTAGATAAAACTGCGCCAGCTTTGCCCAAATTTGATTTGGTTGCAGCCCCGATGGATTCTCAGAAGGTGTCTAGATACGCTTCCTTGCCGAAACTAGCCCGCCAGGACAATCAGTGTGTGTATGTGTCTAAGGATAGCCTCCTGAACATATCGTATTCCGTTCGTGAAGCATTGAACGGCCGTAGTGAAACGTCCGTCTTTATAAACTGGTTGTTTAAGCATATTCCTGACAGCAATGCTGTTGACCGTGCTGGTGATTCTGTGTGGCTTGACAAAGACCAGGTTGATGGTAGCTGGACCGAAAATACGGGGCTTCTGTTGGAAGATGGCGAGTATCGTGTACTTGCGGTCACACGAGACGAGGCAAAGAATACTTCAGACCCGATAGAGTCTAATCCGAAAAAATTGCTGATTGACCGAACTGCCCCGCAAATAGATGGTCTTATAAGTACTGTTCCTGTCTATGATACGGCGTCTACAAAACCGTTTGAATCCTCTATCAAGGTGTCCGAAAGTCTCGATGTTGCTGTCAATCGGACTGGTATGAAGTGTAGCTATAGGATTGTTGGTGGCGGCAATGAAAATCAGTGGCGTGAAATTACTGGCTCCGTATTGCATACGGAAACATTCAAGTTCTATCTTGATAAGGGGTTGATAGGAACAAATGACGGAAAACGATATCTTGAAGCAGCCTGTGTGGATATGGCGGGGAATGTCGGTGTCCGCACAACGTTATTCCATGTAGGCAAACGTCACCCGAATATTGTGTCGCCCACGGAGAACGTTGATCAAAAGATGCCGATTATCCCGATTGTGGGTATTGCTCCGCCTGATTTTGACGATGACGAAAATTCGGCTGTATATCGTCTAAGGTATAGGGAAGCTAATTCAAGGGAATGGAAGACGGAAAAGATAATGACCGTTGCCGCCAACCGTTCGAAGGATAGTGCGAATATATCGAAGATTGCACAGAGTAACGAAGGAGTGCTGGGCTATTTCTATCGGGATTCCATCTATGACGAACAGTATTATATTGAACTTGGGGTCAAAACGTGTGACACTTGTTCCTGGCGTACGGACTCGGTCCTTGTCACTTTGGGTAAACTCGTGGCGGACAGTGTGAAACCGGTAGTTGCATTCGATGTATCGAAAACCTCCATGGTCGTCGGGGTGGATTCAGTAAACATGTCGCTCCGTCTGACGGGGAATCCGTCTGGAGCATATATGCTGCGCATCTATGCGGAAGACTCGAAGGGAGTCGGCGTTTTTGACAAGTCGGTTGAACGGGCCTGGGCAAACCCGTATTACGGTTCACCTTATGATTTGACTGCAGGATTGGTTTATGATTCTACAAAATCTCCTGCAGGGGTGTGGTTCTATCAAGATGACAGCTTGTATCATTTGAGATGGTCCGGATTGTCGGACACGTCTGAATTGCATGTCTCGTTCTTGTCTTCTGCCTTTGGCGAAACTTGCATGGCCATGAATGGCAATGTCATTATGAATCTTGACAAGGGATGCCGTGTTGAATCTCAAATGAACAATTTCCCCGAAATGACATCGGAGTACTTGAGCGACTATCCGATGTTGGTACCGCCTACGGCAACCGACAATGTCATGATTCTCTCTGGGGAATCGGGTCATGTCGTGATGAAATCGGAAGGGGCGTTCCGCATAGTTGGCAGCCATATTGATACTTTGGCAGGGCATAACGTTCCCGTGTATTTCGGATCTAGTGAAAAGGCCGGCTTTACGCTTGCCGGTCAGAATATTGGTGTCGATACGATGAATGTGCTGCAGACTGGCTGGAATGTTCATCCGGGAGCATTTGGCTTGTCCTTTACATGGGACGGACGTCTAGATTCTAGATTCTTCCCTGCTGACGGAAAGGTGAAGGTTTATGCTGAAGTGACTGGAATTGGCGGGGAAAATGCTTTCGTAGATGTGCAGACTAAGGAAATTGATTTGACTTCTCAAGATGTCAAGGTCGTGCTAAGCAATAGTCTGCCCGTTTATCCTTTAATCGTGAAGGACCCGACTTCGTATAAATTGGGCTCCATGAGCATTCCTTATGGCATTCTTTATAAAGATGCTTATGTGAGCATCGAAATTCGTGACTCCGCCGATAATCCAATCGCGGTACTGGAGACGAATAAGTTTGTTGCCGCGCATTCCAACGGCAAGGCGTATTCTGTAACATGGAACGGGAAACGAGACTCGGATAATAATCCTGTAGATGCTGGAACTTATAAGGTCGTAATTAAGGCTTTCCCTGCTGGAACCATTGATACGACGGGAGGAAATAAACCTAAGGGTGATTCTGCGATAGCGCTATTGTCGGTAATTACTACAAATAGCATGATTGACAAGACTCCGGGTGACAGGTCGCATACCGATTCCGTGAGCATCTATGTTTCCGAGGCTGTTGCAGATTCCAGTCTGGGGCGAGTTGTCAACAGGTATGAACCCATTGCGGACTATTTTGTAGATGCTGAATTGGAGGGCAAATATTTGCCCAAGAATATCCGCGAGGCAAGCCTGGTTACGAAGTTTAGCGGGACTCAATATCCGCTTGGATTTACGCCGGAACGATTTAGCCTCGGAATCAAGAGACAGAGGCAAAGTTTGGATTTGGTTGCTGTCATATGGGTAGATAGGTGGATTCAGTCTTGTACTGATGGATGGTGTGATACCACAGATACAAGGAATGAACCTCTTGCCGATGTTAGACCGATACATTTTGATGAGCAGTCCTTGTCAACATCTATAGATATTGATATTGATGCTGCAAAAAAATATGGCTATTTAGGTGGGCCTGACTTGGCGGAATTTGGTAAGAAAACGAAGTTTGATATGTTTGTTACATCATGGAGAGAATGGGATTCTTTTTATAAAAATGGACAATGGGATGGAACATGGAACGCATATACTCTGTTGAAGAAAAACTCTTTATGGGACTTGTCTAAAATTGATGTTAATGATGTAGTTATTCCGGCTCCGGGACAAGGTGGGTATTTGCCGTTCCCTCGAAAAGAACGGGGCTCTTGCGCGGCAGATGAAGAGGTAAATGAAAATGGAGTCCATCAGTGTATATATACGCAAGATTCTGTTTCAAATCAGTACGACCCGAATAGGGAATTGTTTGCTGTAGAACTTGTAGGAAATTCAGCATCCAATTTTTATACAAATAAACAAAAAATTAATCCAGATCATTGTGATAACACTCGCTATAGAAAATTGAAGTTTAGCATCAAACTAACCATTCCTCCCGAGTATTGGAATGCTCCTTTCGGCTATGATAATCTTGTGAACCGTACTGTTCGTTTTGACTCTAAGAATATAAGTCTCTATGGTGAAAAAGATGGATATTTCCATACGCTCGGAATAAATCCTCTAACGATGAATTTATCGAGAGCGAAAAACCTGTTTGATGGTTCTCAATGGAATCTTAAGCATAGTTATGGTTTGTTGACTCCTTTTGAAACGCAGCATTTACCATATTTTAAAGCTAGTGAACTTTCTGGCGGTGGAAATACATTCCTTTTTGCGGATGAAGGTGTCGGGTTTGAACAGGTATCCCGATTCACTCTAAAATTCTACAATGACCCAGATGACACGATAAATTATAATAGTCGCCATTTTATTGCGCATATATTTGCTCCAGGTTATGCACAGAACATAACCAATAATGGTGATTCGTTGAAAACAGACTACTTTATGCCTGGCGATATTGATTTTTACGTAAGCATGAACAAGTCTTTTGGCGCTGTATTTGCCGAAAATGCGGACAAATCCGTACGTTTAGATTATCCTGCAGGTGGTAAAGGCGTAAATAACCCGGGTAATGGGAAAACATATTATCTGCTGGGTTCCAGGATTCATCATTATTATAATGACTACAGCGATGTTGATTGGTTGAAACGGTTCACTTTGAACGGTGATACCACCAGTTATTTCAAAAATCTCTCCAATTTTAAGACTAGTCCTGATAATTTGATTTTGTATTCTAATTCTGACGTTGATTTTGATCCAAGTTCGCTTTCTTCATTGCATCTTGATGCCGCAAAGGTTGCAAATGGCGATTCTCTTGTAAGGTCACTATCTCTGTTTATTAGCCCGGATTCCTATGATGCAAACTCGAATAAGTTTAGCGCCTATGTTGCTTTGCCAGTCCCGATAAGCGGTGATGTTGTTCCGACTTATACGACATTGCTCAAAGGTATCCCGAATGAGAAGTACAATATTTCCAACGATACGCTTTATATTGCCGCATCCGACTGGAAACAGGATGTCAGGTATCGACGTTCTTTGGATTCTACTTCCCGGTTGCCGGAACGGACAAGTGCCGAGGAACTCACGATAAATCATCTTTATCGGTATCAAAGCGGAGTGAACTATAGAAGAGAATCCGATAATAATTTGTATTATGGCACGGCTGCGGAAAAAGAATGGACTCGTAATCCGTGGATTAAGGATGTTGAAGTCGTATCTTCAAGATTGGTTCATTTGGATGATTCTGTCCATTCACATCTTGATGCTGTCGGGAATGCAACAACTCCATCTAGTGTCAATATCCAATACAAAAATGAAATTGATGTGAAACGCCCCAAGGAACTTGTGGAAATACGTGCGAATTTGATGCCGGGAACGAAATATCATCTTCTATACTTGAAGGATTCCGTGTATTATCCGGTTGTGGATTCTGCCATAGAGGTCAAGAGCGACGGTGAGCGCAGGCTTGCCTGGTTCAATGTGAATAGGCTTCAAGGGAATACACAGTTCCTTTTGACTTGGGGTGGCGATAACGAAGGTGGTGACTATAGTTGCAGTCACTATAATCTGGTAATCGGAAAACAGGTAAAGGATACTGAGCAGGGTATGGTCACGTCGCTGTTTGACGAAGTTTCCGTTACGTTCCCGCAAGGTACGCTTGATTCGAGTGACGATTTTACGGTCCGTACGGTTGCTGCCGAAGACTACCATTTCGAGGTGTTTAACAATGTGCCAATAACAGGGCCGATTGTGGAAGTGCTACCTCCGAAAGTGTTTGGCGATACGTTGCCTCGCATTGAAATCAAGATTTCCAAGGCTGAAATGCGGGATATGAATGTTACGCCGAGTACTTTGAAACTTTACAAGGTTGATTTCACGAATAAAAAATTTATTCCGCTTGACAAGGTGCTGTATGGCTATCTAGGCGCAGACGGGCATGCTGCAGTTGCCAATGGATTCGATACGGCGGAATGTGAAAAGTGGAATGATTCAACATGCTATCCTGGTAATGATAATCAGTGGGAATATATTCTGATTTCTGGCGTAACAAAGACATTCTCGGTTTTTGCTGCCATGGATTCCAGATTGGCGGAAATCCCCGATTTCAGTCTAGAAATCTTACCGGCAATAGCAACCACGCCGGATCGTGATGTTCGAATAATCGGCTTGAAAAATTTCAATCTGTATGTTGATAACGATTCCCTGTGGAACGATAGTAATGATGTGACTCCGGCAAAACTGTTGCCTTATAGCCTAGATGCCAATGAAATTGCACATGTGCAGTTGCCTAGGCGTGGAACGATGACGGATACGAATTACGTGTTTGTCATTGCCAAGAACGATACTTCGGAGTTGCCTTTGGCACCTGCCGTTGCCCATGCATTGACTGTTCCGGCGAATTTTGCATGTTCTGCTCCGTCTGATTCTGTATGGCTTGGTCTTGACAATGGTTTCATGGCTTATGGAGCTAGCTGCAATCAGCCGGGTGACGGAATCGTCTCGCTGTACTTAAACGATAGGCTTATTACGGAAATTCGTGCCGAGATCCCGGATACAATTATCTATGATGGTTCCAAGAAAATAGGTGGCTCCTCCGTTGGCAAGATAAAGAATGGTGTGTACGAGTCGACCTACTTGGGAATGTCTGTCCTTGGCAATGAAATGCAGGTGATGGGGCCGAAGGTCTATACCGATTCTGCGCGACCCAAGATTTCTTCTTGGAATGTTATGGATTCTACTGATGTCCTTGACCGAATCTTTGTGGTTTCGGCGAAACTTGAAGATTCCGAATCGGGAATTGCCAAGGTAGATATTCGTCCTGTATTTGGTTCGATACCATTGAAGGATGTTTCGATGATACCTGATTCCAATGGTAATATCTCAGCCAAGGTCCGTCTTAGCCGTAAGGAGTTGGCAAATTGCGTTGGATGTAATCTTGCCATTACAATGCGTGTGGAAGATTATGGTCATAACTATGAAGAAATAACCTATGAATCGTCTAAACTTTATCCGTATCCGCAATCTCTCGCCTTGTGGTATCCTGCAAGGGAGGGTATGGGGAAAATTGTTCGCGAGATGATTGGGACGGCCCATGATTTGAACCTGTCCATGTTTATGCCTTGGCTTAACGATGTCGGCCTTTATTTCTATCGAGACGGAGATAAGGCTGTTGCCAACAGCAATGTAAATTTGGGAACGTCCGATTCCTATACGCTTGATGCCCGTATAAATCTTGGCTATCCACAAGAGCAGGATTGGCTTCGAGTCATGGGATTCTCCGGTGCTAGCCGTAATATGGAAATCCAAATTAGGGGTAAAGATATGCGCCTTGTCGAACAGAACCATATTTGGCTTGCTGAAAATGTGTTGCCTCAAGAAAAGGCTTGGAGCCATGTGGTTGTCACGGTTGATTCATCCAATGTCAATTTCTACGTGAACGGGAACATTGCTGCGACAAAGCCAGCTGGAATTTCTATGAATCGAGTGTTCAACGGAAAGTTCTCGGTAGGCGAAAGTTCGACGATGGATGGCTTTGTTGGACATATTGCAGACATTCGCATGTATCTTTCGGCCTTGAGTACTGAACAGGTGCTGGAATTATCGAAACCTGTTACGGATGAGGGCGAGGAATCGCAACTGATTATTGTCAATGTAAACGACATGGATGTTGTGAATGGCTTTGACCGTCAATTTACTTGCTCGGTCGTCGGCAATAATTACTACCGTTCGACGGCTAAGGATGCGAAATTGAATATGACGATTAATGTCGAACAGGCAGGAAAGTACAATCTGGTGCTCTATGCGCGTTCTGCAAGTTTGGAAAATGCCGAAGTTCAATTCGGTGCCGGTTCAAAGCAGAAGGGTGTGATGCCGCTTGCTCAGGTATGGAGAGCTTATACAGTTTCAAATATGGCTCTTGAACTTACCTCGGGATTGCAGAATTTCCAATTGATTGTGCCTGCCGGAGTCGATATTGCTGGCTTGGCCTTGGCTACGGATGATATTCCCGCATCGGATATTGCGTGGAATATGGCTGGTGATAATGGCCTGCAACCTGTACAATCTAGCAAGGTAAAGACGTTTGTTCGCTACGAAGGCTTTGCCGATTCTTCCATGTTGCGTCCGCGAGTCCGTATCGTGAATACATCAGGCGAGGCTATCAATGGTTATTCTGTTCGCTATTACTTCCGTGGCGAAGTTCCTGCTCTGGTTCATGCATCGGCCTTCTTCCCTCAGGATAGTTCGACTCTCTCGGTCCATGCCGAAAGCAATCGGACAGGGTATGTGGAGTGGGACTTTGCCGATTCCGTAATTCAGGCAAATGGCTCACCGTTCTTTGGCGAAGGTCCCCATTTTGGACTGAACAATATTGAATGGAATGGCTGGTATTCTGCGGATGACCCATCTTTCGTGCCTAATGCGGCTAGTGACTTTGTTGAAAACAAGGGTATAATCGTCCTTGACAAAGACAATAACCTGATTGGCGGCTCCTGCGCAGAAATGGAAGATGAAATTGAGGATGTCACATCTGCCCGTGTACTCGCAAGGGATGTCCGTGCTAGGGCAACGACAAGTGATCCGCAAGCGAGCGAAATTTACCTGAAGGTCGAAAATACTGGCAATATGCCTATTGCCAGATACGATGTCCGTTACTATTTCTTTGTTGAAGCCGGATTTACTCCTGTCATGGAAATCTACGGAGACGGTCTTCCGCAAGGTGTGACCGCAGAAAAGTCTAATCTCGGTAATGGACGGTGGATGGTGAATCTCCATTGTGAGAATATTCTTGGCCCGGGGATGTCCTGGAATCGAGAAGGAGCGTTTACGCTGCATCTTCCTGATTGGCAAATGGGATGGAATGCGGAAGATGACCCTGGACATGTCGGAATGACCTCTTCCGTTGCAGAAGCCGTTGGCCTCAATGTGGTTGATTCGCTCGGCAATGTGATTTATGGAAAAGAACCTAATTGGCCTATGGGACAACTGGTCCTGGTTGAAACGCCAAATGGGTCTGGAAATCCGGATTCTTCGTATGTCGTAGATTTTGGTTATACTGCTCCCGATGTTTCTATTCCAATCACTCGTACAGAGGACGGACTCGTGCTGACGATGAATGCTTATACCTATGTATCGCTGGATTTGGTCAATGCCGGCGGCATCCCTGTTCGTCATGTCTATACGGGGACTCTAGCCCCGGGGCAGCAGCTCATTCGTGTGGATTGGTCTGGAATCAACATGAGAAATACCTATCTTGCTCTACGTATTAATGGAACCTTAAAATCGACAAAATTGTTGGCCCTTCTGTGAGGAATGTATGGATAAGGTTAAGTTACTCATACTAATTGCCGTAGTGACATTGATTTGTTCCTGTGGCGAAGACGAGCCTTCCGTTACGGGGTCGAAGTTCCCTGATTATACTCCGAAAATCGGTACTGTTTTTGATGAACGCGATGGCAAGACATATAGGACCACGGTTATAAATGGCCTTGAATGGATGGCGGAAAATTTGAACTATGCTGTCGATAGCAGTTTTTGCTACAATGATGAACCCGCTTATTGCGAAAAATATGGGCGTCTCTACAGATGGGAATCGGCCATGGCTTTGGATACGACCGCAGTTAATGTTCGTCAATGGACGGAAGGGAAAAAATATCAGGGTGTATGCCCGCAGGGGTGGCACTTGCCGACAAAAGATGAATGGAATTCTTTAATACTATTTGCACTTGCGTGGATGCGTGCCGATGATTCGGCCTTTTTGGAAGAAATTGGTTATATAGAATGGTATTATCTGAAATCAAAAGATGGGTGGATTAATACTAGCCCAGAGAATGATTACAATGGGGGGTATTCTCGGGATTATGCAAATTATCGAATGTCAGAAATAACGAAAAATGGCTCTGATACATTCGGTTTTTCCTTGTTGCCTTCGGGCTGGCGTAATGACTATCAAAAATACGACAAGGAAGGCCGTTGTGCTGCTTTTTGGACAAGTGATGAACGAGAAATTTTTGGTGGTGTGGCAGATAACTATTTTGCCATTATCGCCAATTATTTTTGCTATGAATACCATGATTTTGAAAGTGTTGGGAAAGAAGCCAGAGTATCTGTTCGTTGTGTAAAGGACTAAAAAAAAGGAATTTTATGAAAAAAACAATTAAATTCATTGGACTTGGAATTGTGATGGTGGTTACTCAATCTTTCGCCTTGGACTTGAGTACCGTATTTGAAAATCAGGCGAAATCCGCTTTCCCGGACACGTGTGAAATGCAGATAAGAACTACGGTCATATTGCCAAATCAAAAACCGCAGTCTGTTGACATGTCTGTGATTAATGCTGGTAGCGATAAATCTGTAACGACAATTAATTCGAGGCTTATTCAGATGAAGACGATTCAAAATGGAACGCGAATGAAAGTCGTTGATTTAAAATCGGGAAAGACTCTTCCTGCCCAAAATGTTAAGCAACAGAATCCTGCCGACATAAATAAAAAGATGGGATCCCCTGAAGATTACAAGAATCCTGTTAAGGCCGGTTCGCTTTGGAAGATTGTCCCTAAGGAAGCCTCAAAACCAACTCTTTACTACTCCGCCGCCCAAAAGCGGGTAATGAAGATGGTGCTTCAAGTTAATGGTGCTAATGCTGAAACCACTTTTGAATACTGCGATAATACATGTAAACTTCCTGGAACGCTCAAGAAGGTTGAGATAAATACCTCTCTTGCAGACGGAAATACAACTAAAGTTGTGTTGGATATTCTTGAAGCCGAGCGGCGAAAGGTGTTGCCTCCCAAAATGTTCGATATAGAATAAAAATGGGGCTCCATATGGAGCCTTAATTTGCGTTAAAAGCATTCGCGTTAGGGATTGTGACCCCTTGGGGCGAAGACTTGTGGGCAGTTTTTGTTTGAAGTTCTTGGGAGCAAGGCTTCGTTTTATGAAGTTGGGCGGGAACGGAGTGAACCGGGCAGCCCATAAAATATAGCCCGACCGCACATGTATGTGCGGGAACGCCCAAAAGAGAAGGCTACGTTCTCCAGATTTACCACAAGGAAAAGCCTGCAAGCCGAGTGTCGCAAAAATATGCTTGCATATTTTTATGACCGAGGCGTAGCGGCGGACGCCGTAGGCGTCAAAAGCCGGCCGGCGTTATCGTGCAGTTCGGTGGCCAGACCCCGCTGAACATCGCCCGCGCTTTGAGCGACGAAGGTGTCAAGATTCTCGGCACCAGCATCGACTCCATCGATATCGCCGAAGACCGCGACCTGTTCCGCAAGATGATGGACCAGCTCGGCATCCCGATGCCGGAAAGCGGCATGGCCACGAACATCGACGAAGCCCTCGCTTGCGTCAAGCAGATCGGTGGCTACCCGGTGATGATCCGCCCGAGCTTCGTGCTTGGCGGCCGCGGCATGGAAGTCATCTACGACGAGAACATGCTCCGCGAATACGTGGCCAAGGCTGTCGGCGTGACCCCGGATCGCCCGCTCCTCATCGACCGCTTCCTCCACAACGCTTTGGAATGCGAAGCCGACGCTCTCTCTGACGGCGAACATGTTTACATCCCGTCCGTGATGGAACACGTCGAACTTGCCGGTGTCCACTCCGGTGACTCCGCTTGCATTATCCCGCCGGTGACCATCACGAAGGAAAACCTCGCGACCATCAAGGATTACACCAGAAAGATTGCAGAAGCCCTCCACGTTTGCGGCCTCATGAACATGCAGTACGCTATCGAAGACGGCAAGGTGTTCGTTCTCGAAGCCAACCCGCGTGCCTCCCGCACGGTGCCGCTGGTCTCCAAGGTTTGCAACACCCAGATGGCCCGCCTCGCGACCCGTCTGATGCTCGGTGCCAAGCTCGAAGACCTCAAGCTCAAGGACAAGAAGTTCAACCACCACGGCGCCAAGGAAGCTGTGTTCCCGTTCGACAAGTTCCCGAAGGTGGACCCGGTTCTCGGCCCCGAAATGCGCTCCACGGGTGAAGTGCTCGGCCTCTCCGACGACTACGCCCTCGCTTACTACAAGAGCCAGGAAGCCGCAGGTTCCTTCCTCCCGAACGAAGGCGCTGTGCTTATCAGCCTTTCTGACAAGGTGAACCTCTCCGAACAGGCTATCGAAATCGGTAAGGAGTTCCAGAAGCTCGGCTTCAAGATTTACGCTACCGAAGGTACCGCCAAGTTCTACGAAGCCGCCGGTGTCAAGTGCGAAGTGGTGAACAAGATCGCCGAAGGCCGCCCGAACGTCCTCGACATCATCCTGAACAAGCAGGTGAACCTCATCATCAACACGCCGTGGGCAAAGCGCGACGCCATCAAGGACGAAAGCGCTATCCGCAAGGCCGCCATCAAGTACAAGGTGCCTTACATCACCACGCTCGCCGGTGCCTACAACACCGTCAAGGGCATCGCCGCCGCCCGCAACGGCCATGGTGCTGTTAAATCTCTTCAGGAATACCACGCTTCTATTGAAGAGATCTAATCTCTAACAAGCGTGTCAGAACATTAAAGACCGTAGCAATATGCTACGGCCTTTTTTTTGCTTTTGGAAAGGTGAACGTTCCATATTATACTTTACCCTCTGCAGCGGGGCATGATTTACAACAGCATTATGAAATGTTGTAAACGAAAACTGACCAGATCACTTATTTGTAAAAAAATATTTCCATTGAATTCGATTGTTAGACGCTTTACTGGGATTGTAATAGAAGTGAGAGTGATGAAATTGTAAAAGAGAGGTGATTGTGTTGTGTGTATGTTTTTTGTATTATTTTGTTTTTGGTTTTTGTAAGATGGGTTGGGTGAAGTTGTATGATATTGTACTTGACTTTGTATGAAATGATTGATATATTTGCGTCACGTACTCTCAAACCATTCCTTTCCTGGATTGGTTACAAAGGAGATTTCCTTTATGATGGCTGAAATTAAAAGGATTCTTGCTGTTGCTATGGCCGCTCTTGCTTGCGTGGGCATGTGGGGGTGTACGAGCTGTAGCGATGAAAAGATCATTGATAGTGGAATTTCAATAGGCCGTCATTTTTACATGGTCAATGACAGTACCATAATGTTGGATTTTTTCAATTGGGAAACAGTTGAATTCTATTCGTCGTACATCCAGGGACGTGACGAAGAATTCCGTGTGACGGGTTATTTGGCATATCTTGTGAATATTAACAAAGATACTGTGTATAAGAGAATAGACTTTCCTAAGTACGAAATGAAAGAAAGTATTGATCAGATAGAAGATAACTTGATTTTATATTATGTACAGGGAAAGGATGGTTTCTCAAATGTTGTAGAGCTTGCCTCGTGGAATTTTTTAAATGATAAGGTGCTTTCCAAAATAAATGTTTATTCTGAACATGTTGATAGTACTGATTATCTAGCAGAATTTCATAGTGAACTTTTTAAAGATAAGAAAATATTGTCTCTTCACGATATGAATCTGGGGCTCGAATATAAAAATCGTTTTTTTTATGTTTGGGATATTGTGGAGAATTCTATAGCAAGGTGGGAGCCAACCGGAGAATCAAAGTGGATGGCTGAATGCAACGATATTCGGTGGGCTGAAGATGGATTTAGATGCTTGGATGAAAAAAATGGAAAAATTTTGATGCTTGATGAAAATAAAAACGTTTTGGATTCTTTGCAAACGAAAGGCTGCGGTCTTCCTGAATGTTTTTACAATAGTCTTCGCTTTTACGGTAATTACATCGGTGTCGGTCATCAGATTTACAAGATGTATGAGGATGGTGAAATCGGTGATAAACCCTTGTTTGAAATTTATTTTGAAGAATTTACAAGTGGCCGGGCAGTGTTATATCCGAGTTCTGGAGACACTGTTTACTACTCTGAAGAAAATATTAACTAGGAAAAATTCCCGTGTTTATAGGGGAGGAAGGAATAACATGTTGAAGAAAGTTCTCTTTTTGTTGATGACTTTGGAAATAGCTGCCATGGCCATTCCGATGGAATCGTTGAACGAATATAACCTGGTGCTTATTCATGGCGCGGGCTCGCATTGGGGTGGCTTGGACTGTGAAAACGGGGATATCAAACATGAAAAGAATGGATTTCCTAAGGAAGAACAATATCAAGAAGCGTATAAGTATTATTCTCTTGACCCGAATAGGAGAATAGGCGGTAAGTTCTCCGAGGGCTTGATTTGGGATGATTCAACATCTTCGGCTACAGGGATGATTGCTGAGCTGAAACCATGGATTCAGGATACGTTGTTTGAAGGAGACTATGAAGCTTTGGTTTATCTCCAACGTCCTTTTACAAATCCTGCGAATTCACCTTCCAATAATGGTAACGAAATCGGCAAAAGAACATGGATTGGTAGCAATAAATGTTCCGCTCGCCGTTCGCTTTTTGAAGAAATACAGGAAGTCCATGCGAAGGGACAAGATACATTAAATCGTTATAGAAAAGATAGCTTCGATTCCTATCGCAAGATTCCTTCAAGATACATATTGGTTTCCCATTCCATGGGCGGAGTCGCAAGCCGCGAATATGTGCAGGGGACGAATTACAATTATGATGTGGATAAAGTTGTGACGCTGGACTCTCCGCATGAGGGTACGGGCGCATTGAACCTTTTGCTTTACCTGAAAGAAGTCAATCTTGAGGAACGCTTTAAAAATTCGATGACGCAGTTTATGGCGATTGAAGCGCTCACCATTGCCGCGTACTTGGTTGGCTTTGATGAATTGTCTGCTTCTCTTGCCGTGTTGGGAATCGCGTTGCCATTGGCGAGTAACATCGGTCAACCTTTGTTGGGTGCCGCCATTGCAGGTATATTGGGTCAAGGGTTTGATTATAGTAGCAGTGATTCGCTGACGTCATATATAGATCCTTATTCTGGTTCGGCTGATAATGTGATGAACTTAAAGACGAAGGGATATTTTGAAAATCAGCCCATGTTTCGTCTTTTGTATGGCGTAGACGGAATGACTTTTTCGGATCCTAAAAGGAGAACGGGCGTTTCTTTGGGGGGTGCTGTTCCGCAGGCTATAGGTGTGCCGATAGGGAATGCGTATAATAATCTCACGGATGGTGGTTCTGGTGCTGAACGCTTTTATAATACGATTGCATCTTCTGTATATGGGGTTCTTGCTGGAATAACGATTGAAGATCATGGCACTGCTTTGATTCCTAGCCATTCGGGGAAGGGCGAGAAAACGGCCATATTTAATGACCCGAGAACCGATATCAGAAAGGAGTCTTACAATGGAAACATAATGCTTAATTCTACGCCGGCTGACTTTATTGATGATGGGCTTTTGGGCTCCGTTGAAGATGTTTCCGCGATAACTGGAGAACTTGTTACGGTAACGGCTGCATTTATGCTCGCGGCATCTGCAGTGGATTATGCTTTGCAATGGAATCAGCCAGGAAGATTTGCAGCCAAGACTGCTCTTGTGGCGGGGGTTTCTGCTAAAATTGCTAGTTTGGGAATTTTAAGCATAACAATTGGTGGCTTTGGCGACTTGAACTATTCGCATCGAGTGCCGATATTGTCTCATTTCCAAAAGAAGTGGAAGACCGATGCGAACTCGTTCGCAGCGCTGTCTTCAAAAGAAGAGTCTTCATATGCTCCTTACCTTATGGAGGACTTCCTCTATGAGAAGCCCTTTGTAAACTTGGGCCTGTATGTGTCTGCGGATTCATTGAAGAAGGTGGATCCAGCATGTTATTATGAATCGGAAAAATCGAGTAGGGAACTGTTGTGCGAAGTTGGCTTGTATGGCAATCTCCCTGTGTTGACTGCTCGCGATACTCTTGTGACGCAGGTGGGCGATGATGGTTCGATGGATACTTTGTATAATGGTGTGAATGGAAATGGAGACTCCGTTTACAATGATACGTCGTATGTTTATGGTTCGTTCTTACAGCAAAATTACGCAGGCTTTCGTGTTGGCCCTTTGAAATTTAAGTCTGAATCTGAGTGGAATTCCATGGGCGTGAAAGTGGACCGCTGGGAACGTGTGGATGGATTGAAGCCCAATGGCGATCCTGACTCCAAAAGTGTCCCCGTCCGTCATGTTGAGCGCTATAACGTGCCTGCAATTACGGTTGATAATTGGATTGAGAAGTACTCCTTTGTTGTGGACGATTTGATGCCGCATCGTCTTCGTCAAATTCGCATGAATTTCAACTTCCAGGAAGAAATTTCATGGGAGTGCGATGTTACGAAGGATAGCGATGCCGACGATGCTTGTATTGTGTACAAACGTTCCGGCAGTGGCTCTTGGGCTGTTGATTCGGCTGTTGGTAACAATGGGCGTGTCAAGCATCCTGTTAAGAAAAACGGTCAGTTTGATTTTGAACCTCGTAAGTGTGGATATGGCAATCTGCTTTTGATTCAAAAGGATAATCAGAATACGGTCACGATTTCGACGGTGAACAAGATTGGCCTTTCTAATACGCAGCGATTCTACTACCTGTTCAAGGCGACGGCGAATATGTTGGAGCCCAAGTGGCCACGTCGTGAAATCGTTCTCAATAAGATGAAAGACTTCTGTTCTTATGCCAGTGCTCTTGGTTACCAAGGTTTCCGTGTGGTGGGTGCAAAGGATAAGGTCTTGTCGGATTCGGCGGGCACGTATAACGAGATTGCCGGTGATGCCGACATGAATATGGTATTGCAAAAGTATATTGATGCTTCTGGCAAGGAGGTCCTTGATCGTAGCAGTGCTGTATTCTCCTCGAACCACCAGGGACTTGCCCTTGCTGAGGGCTCATATATATGGAAGTATAAAGTTGATATTCGGAATACCACAAGTCCTTCTTCACATGCGGACACTTCGGACACTTACGAGGTCCCGTTCCGTATCGATAGGACTCCGCCCAAGTTTGAAGTCGCTCCCGAATCTCCGTTAATGAACCCTGAAAGCACTCCGTTTGTCGCTCGGTTTAAGTGGACCGATCCGGCCTTAGCAACCCCAGATATACGCGCGATGCGCTGGACTTTGGAACGGGCTTCTGGGCAGTCGTCTAGCTCGACATTTGTGCATGTTTGCGATTTCCGTTCGCTTTATGAAGTGTCTACGCCTGATTTTGCCGTTGCTTGGAATGATAATTGCCGGGCTCAGGTTAAGAATTTTGGAGATGGTCTTTATCGCGTCAAAGCGTTTGCCGTGGATTATGCGGTGCCTGATAGTAACGTTTACAAGAAGATGAACGGGCTTGTAAATGCCATTGCCGTAAGCCCGAATTATGTTGAGCAGTCCCGCTGGCCGACTGATGCTGATTCTGTAAACACTTCGACGGAATATGCCTCGTTTACGATAGATTCCCATAAACCCACGTTGGTTCTGGATAGATCCAAATCGGTATTCACAGCTACGGCCGATTCCTTGTTGAAAATTGCATATGTGGTGCATGACCAGTATTTTGGCTCGGATAGCACGCCTATCACGATTAGGTGGGATTTTGTACATGCAGCTGATTCGGCAAAGGGTGGTCGTGCCGGCGACTCCGTTTGGGTGAAGAAAGATTCAGTAGTAGGTGCATGGGAAGAAATCGGCTCTATGCGCTTGGAGGACGGCTCGTATGAACTTCGTGCACAAGTGCGCGATGCTGCAGGAAATGACTCTGTTTATGAAAAATTGGCAAATCTCCGTGTTGATAAGACTGCTCCCTATATTGAAAGTCTTGTGAGTTCTAGTCTTCTGTCTCCTGATAGTGCTACACTCAAGGTAAGCGAAAAATTCGATGTGCAGTCGAACAGGTTCGGCGTGGAGTGCCGTTACCGAATTCTTGGGGGCGATGCCAATACTGACTGGCACAATGTTCCGAGAGATTCCGTAAAACAGTACGAAAGGGTATTTGCCTTGGATTCGGCCGTCGTTGGAGTGTCGCATGGCAAACGTTATTTAGAAGTTGCCTGTAAGGATGCTGTCGGAAATGTGTCTTACCGTACGGATTTGTTCCATGTGGGAGCTCGTTACCCGACTATTACTTCTCCCGATAGTAGTAAAAAGATTACTTCGGCTCTTGTGGCAATTACGGGTATGGCTCCGCCATCGGGATTGTCTGATTCCGAACATGCTATTTTCCGTTTGCGTTATAGGAATGTAGATGGCCTTGTCCCGGAACATGCCACTTGGCAAATGTCGCGGGCGTATGTTACCCAAGCGCTCCGCTCGGGAACACAAAATGTATCTCGTGCAGCTCAGGTAAATGAGGGGGTGCTTGGTTACATTGACCGCAGTACGCCTGAAGGCGAGAAGATTGCTGGTACATACGAAATAGAGCTTTCTACTTGTACTGCGGATACGGCTTCCTGTTATGCGGATACCTCTCTTTGGATTTCCGATATAATGACTGTTTCCTTTAACATGGTTTCCCCTGGAGCGGCTGGAGACAAACCTTCTGTGCAATTTGCACTTCGTGTAAAGGATACGTTGAATCCAGCTTCAATGACTATTGGAAAGGATTCGTTGGATGTCTCGCTTACGCTTTCGGGTGCATTTAAGAACAATTATCTGATTCGTGTTTATGCCGAGGGCGATGATCATGTAGGAATTTTTGAAAAATCTGTATCAAAGGCCTTCCGTAATCCTTATTATGGATTCCCTGCTGATACGACAAAATCAAATGGCATCTGGTTCTACCAAGATTCTCTTGGTTATCACCTGAAGTGGAAGGGGCTTCCTGAGGGGGATTCTCTCAAGGTGTCGTATGCTTCGAGTAGGTTTGGGAATACTTGCGAGTCTGCTGCCGGAGGCGCGAATTTGAGTAACTGTGTTGTTCGTGCATCAGCCTTCAATTTTGTAGATTTGCCTACGGTAGCACGTAGCTATCTTGAAGATTTCCCGGAATGGATGCCTCCATCTTATGTGGATAGTATTATGATGCTGGCGGGAGATTCTGGACACGTCTTGATGACTGCCGAAGCTGCTTTCCAAGTGTCATTTGTTCGCAATTTTGCTGACACATCAAATGTCAAAATTCCCGTTTACTTCGCAAGCAGCAATAAAGATGGCTTCTGCTGGGGAGATCTTTCCTTGGTCAGCAGCGACACTCTCGATCCGCTTGTTACGGGATGGACGGTCAACCCGCAAGCCTATGGACTCGGATTCAAATGGAATGGCCTCATGGCTACGGATGGCTATCCAAGTGCGAATAGCGTGAAAATTTTTGCCGAGGTGACGGAGAATGTATTAGAAAATCCGTTTATCTACATTGACTCTGCTGTCATTGCATTGGACAAGGCCCCTGCTGAAATTGTCCTGGCCAACAAGTTGGCTGACTATGTTGTGTTGGAAAAGGATTCGGCCAGTACCATCCTTGATGATTCTACACAGAACAAGATTGACTTTAGGCTGGGAGCCATGAATTTCTATTACGGGTTGAAGAATCAAGATGCTCGTGTGGGAATAACAATCTGGAAAGGTTCAACACTGATTGCCGAATTGCAAGACAGTACGACACTTGTGCGCGCCAAAGCTTCTGACTCGGCCTATCAAATGAAGTGGGATGGCAAGAATGATGACGGTAATGCATCTTTGAGCGCAGGAACATACAAAATAAAGATTAGTGCTGTTCAACTCGACGGTACGGCTGTTCCGCCTAAGTATGCGACGTTCAAGGTGAAAACGGCTAAGAATATTTTGGACATGACTCCGAAGAACCCGAAGGATACTACGGGGAGAAATTCTGCGGTTTATGTTGCTGAGGCTTTCCTTGATTCTACAGGGGTTTTCCGATATGAGCCTGTGGCTGATTACCGGATCGATGCCAGCGTACGGGGTTATCGTTTGCCAAACGACGGCCTTAAAAATGAGATTCCTCTTTCGGGAACGGTTTCCGGAACGCAGGAAATTATCGGCTATGAACCCAAACGCTTTAGCCTTGCGCTTAAGAGGCACAGAAAAAATCTGCAGCTGGTAATTCTTCAACGCCTGCATAATAGGACTACAAGTATTGATTGTGGATATGGCTGGGATTGGTGGGAAGATTTTTGGCATGATGGTGAATGTGAACATACTCATCATAACCGCGATTCGATATTTTTCGAAATTATGACGTTTAATGAATCGACAAAGACTCAGCGACGTTTGGTTCATTTTAACTATAGTGCAAATGGATTTAGTGGAATTTCGGATAATTCATACCTAGATATTGTTGCTTGCACAAAAACTACTTGGGAAAAAAATTTCCCGTCCAAGACAAAATATAGTGTGGATGATTTTAATAAGGCTAAGGGAGTCTGCGAATGGACTCTGAATACGGCAATGGGATCAAATGATTATTTCAAGTTCCCGGCTCCTGCGGACAAGCCTTCTTCTGGAGATGTCGTGACCAAGTATTATCCCAAGAAAGTCGATGTGGGTTGCGATACGATAATGGATGGGAAGTATCTGAAGGAATCTTGCGTATTTAGTCAAGATTCAACAACAGACGGATATAACCCGAATAAGAATCTGTTTAAAGTGTCTTTTATTAGCGCTGATAGTGGACGTTACTTTGTTAATAAGGGAACGATCAATGATTATGATAACAGTGAATATTGGAGAGAAATAAAATACCAATTGGAACTGAAAATTCCGGATGACTATTGGAACGCCCCTATCGGCATGGATAACTTGGTAAACCGTACTATACGTTTTGACCATACGAATAAGACCATCTTTGCTAAAAATGCTTCTTCACCGGATGGCTATTTTGCTGCGATGGATAACCTGGCCGGAGTAAAGAATGACGCTTACTATCGCGAGGTAAATTCTTATCACGATGGTTCCGCATTCGTCTTTGACAAGACTTATGGCTTGCTGACCCCGTTTGAAACTCAAAGTTTGCACTTCTTCCCTGCCAGTGTATTCGAAGGAGGTCTTAATATGTTCCTGTTCGCCGATGAGGACAGTAAGCATACTCAAGACGCCCGCTTCGAAATGAGGTTCTATGGAGGGGAAAACTCGCAGGATTACTTTGTGGCCAAGGCTATCGGATTGCCGGTTGTCGGGGAAAGTGAAGTGGCCTGTAATTATGACACACTGACAAATGTCCTGTTAGGGATGGGTGGCGAAAAATACTGTCAGGTTGACCATGATAGTAAAACATCCAATATCAAGAGCACGCCTTACTTCTCAGGATATTCCAATGTCCAATTCTATGTCGGTCGCAACATGGTTTGGAGTGCCGAAACGCAGAGGGATACGATTCCTTATCCCGCTCAAGCAAATTGGCGTGATACGTTGAAGTCAAAAGAATGTAAGGATTCTGGCCAAGACTGGAAATTTGCGGAAAATGGCTCGAAGCCCTGTTATAAATACTATGACTTTGGATCCAGAGTGCATTATTATTTCGCGGATTATGTGGACTCGGTCTGGGCCAAGGAAATCCTGCGTACTACGAACGGTTCTGTCTTGTCTGACAGTGTAATCGCTAATCTAGCCAATTCTCCCTGGAAGATTACCCGTAATCCTTTGTCGTTCTCATTTGCACGAAATGTCGACAAATCTAGGATTGGTTCAAATGATGTGTCGGGTCTCAATGTAAAGCTGGATCCGGATATGTACGACGTGACGGAGCATCGCTTCTTTGCTCCGTTAGACTCGGTACGTCTTGTAAATAGTCAACTTGTTGGTGGCGGAGTCAATGCCCATGTGGATAATCTTAAGTCGGGGAAATATCCCTCATTGATTACTTTCAGCGGTGATGAGGATTCGCTCTATGTCAAGGCAACCACGTTTACAAAAAATATTGCCTATCGTAAGAGTAAGGACCCGTTCGCAAAACCGCTCGTACGTCCCTTGCAAGATACAATACCTTTCTCTCGTTTGTATACAAAACCCGAGTGGGGACGTGAGATTGTCTTGAAATCTGCGAAACTTGCTCAACTGAATGGCTCTGAACATACTCACTTTAACCTACTTGCCTCGCCGAACGATTCGCTTCCGCTCTATGTCGGTTTCAAAAGGGCTGATTCTATACCGTTCCATCGTCTAGAAGAGTTTGTAGAGCTGTATGCATACTTGGAAGCAAACAGGATGTACAGTCTCTCATATTTGAATGACACTTCTTTCTACAGCATCAAGGATTCCATCGTGGCCAATGCCGCTGGTTGGCGGAGCCTTGGCTGGTTCAATGTGAACAGGCTCCAGGGCAATACGACCTTCCTGCTTACATGGGGTGATAAGAGTGGTGCTTCTTACAACTTTAGCAAGTTTGACATGGTGATTGGCGCTAGAGCGACATCGTCTGGCTCCAAGACGGTACAATCTCCGTTAGGAGAGGTGTCTGTCAGCTTCCCGACGAACTCGTTGGATGGAGACAAGGATGTTACGATACGTTCTATAGATGCCAAAAACTATCCGTTTGAAGTGTTCAATAACCTTGCCCTGAATGGGCCTATAATGGAGGCCCTGCCTCGGATGACGTTTGCGGATACGGCGAACCTGCCGCGTGTGCAGATGAAGATTTCTAAGGAGGAGATGGAAGCAATGCATA
>Ga0247609_10001376_pt1 | contig 29213 bp, 12 predicted proteins | sample 172DNAGHGlowgp2_FD_193487 | JGI IMG/M metagenome (GOLD analysis project Ga0247609, IMG submission 193487) | Sheep rumen microbial communities from Palmerston North, Manawatu-Wanganui, New Zealand - 1728 DNA GHGlow gp2 | ecosystem: Host-associated > Mammals > Digestive system > Stomach > Rumen ... | reverse complement strand
TGGAGAGATGATACCCAGTTGCTTGAACAGTATCATCTTCGGGATTGCCAGTCTTTCAAGGAGGGTCATAGACATGGATGACTGACTTCCTGACACCCTTCTTTCAAATTTCTTGGAGTTCTGCTGGATTTCATGGACAACTATCTTATCTTCACTTGTCAGTTCCTCATCAAAGTCAGAAAGAAGTCTATTAATACCTGTGGAGTGGGAGCAATTGAAACAATGGAACCTCATCGAGTCAAGATACAGGTTTCCTCTTTTCTTTCTTATGTCAGTCCTGGAATCACCACAATATGGACAGCAAAAATTCAGTCTGTCATGATATACATCAATCTTTCTCTTGATGTAACTGTCATTGGCAAACTTCCTGTTTAGTATGTTCTGGAGTTTATCTTTTATGTTCTCCAGTGTGGTATTTACATTATCAGCCATTCAATGTATCATAAATGTCCTGGATCCCGAACTTTCCATACTTGGAATGAAGTTCTTCCATCAACTTGTCTTCCCTGTCCTTTATCTTCTTCATTTCAGATTCAAGTTCTGTGACCTTATCCTGAATCTCCTTTGCCTTGTCCTGGTATGAATACAACTCACCGGAGACATTCCTGTATTGTTCAATGATGTCCCTGATGTCGGTAATTTCCTGTTCTGTGAGTTTAATCTTCATCATCAATCAGTTTTGCAAATATGAATGATTCTTTTATTGCACGGTAAACAACACCATCTATTTTTAATGGTGTGTCTCTGTTTATCGGTTTTATCACAATGTCACCTTCCTTGAGTATTGAACCCTCATAGACTTTCATCACCCTGGCAAACCTGTTGTATTGCTCGTTTGGAATGTAAATCCCTGACTGGGTGACAGTCTCATTCTTCACATCCTGGATAAGTATGTATCCATTCTTTAATTCTATTGGTATGTTATTCATACACTAAAAATAACAAAAACAAAGTAGTTTCCGGATATTTTTTAAATGATATTGGATGATTGGTCAAAATCATAAATACATATATAGGTAGAATAAAATAAAAATCTAATAATATGGCAAATGAGATAGAAACCATTTCTTACATCAATTTAGGTGATGGTCAGAACCATCCTATTGATGCTGTCACATTAGGAGGCAAGGCTGCAACTGAATTCCAGGATAAGAGTATGCTTGTCACCAGTATCAATTCAAGTTCAGATGACAATCATTATCCATCAGCAAAATGTGTATATGATGAGATAGGTCTTATAGAAGCAAGACTCAAAGCAATTTAAATTTAAAATAAAATTAAAATATAAATATATGGCTAATTATTATGTTGCTATAAAAACTGATGGTAATGGATTACACAATTGGACTCCACCTACTTATCTTCAAACTTATAGTGGTGATGAATATGTACCTTTGGGTAACGGTTATTATGACTATACTTGGGTTACTGGTGATAGCGAATATGCAGTATATGAAGTAGATACAGATATTGATTTTACTAGTGGTTCCACTTATGGTTTGTTTGCCCATACCAATCCATCAGTAGTGAATGGTGGTCCGACCTCTATAAATCCCGGAGAATGTGCTTGGGACTATGCTGGTGAGAATTATTGGACACCTACATTTGGAGAAGATGAGGGAGATCCATATGTACCAATTTATGTTTTTAGTGACTCATATATGGCCCGTCCAACAAATACCTGGCAAACTATATCCGGAGGAAAGGACATATATGCAAAGTCAAATAATCTTGCTATAAAATTTTCAATCAATGTTACTGCCAATACCACATATACATTCAGTCTTTATACTTACAGTGAGAATAATTATGATGGTATAATGATTTCAACTAATGGAAGTCTTTCATATGATAATATATATTTAAATTCTTCTGCAAGTAGTACATCAGGATATATCAATCATTGTACAGGTTTAGGAACAACCAAAACAGCAACATATACTCCGACATCAAGTGGTACAATATATGTATATTTCAGAACTGATAGTAGTTCAATTTCAAATTACAACAGTACTGGTTGTTCATATGGTAGAATTACTTGGGTTACTGGTTCAACAACTACTATTACATTGAATGCAAATGGTGGTTCAGGAGGTACAGGTAGTGTGACAGGAGGTTATGGTTCAGCACTCCCATCCATAACCGTACCTACAAGAAGCGGACTTGAGTTTCTGGGTTATTATGACACATCTGCAATATCTGGTGGAACACAGTATTATAATTCAAGTGGTATACCTGTAAGGGACTGGGATAAGACTGGAAGTACTTACACATTGTATGCAAGGTGGTGGAATCGTGTAACTTGGTCAGATAATACAACATATCATTATTGTACTCTATCTGCTCAAGTGGCTACTACTACAACTTCAAAGAGAGAATCAATATTGGCAATGAATCCAAGTTGTGGAACAGGTACGTTGAGTGCTACATTAGTAAGTATATACAATTATGATACTGGAGCATCTCTTCCATCAAGTCAATGGACTCTATCACCTGATGGTAAAAAATTGAGTGTACCTGCTGGTGTTTCTGCGGCAAATTATGAAATCAATATAACTTACACTTCACCTGATGGTTCAAACTATAAAGGTGAGATAGAAACAGCATCTGCATTAGTTAATGTTACTGCCACATATGTAACTAATTATGGAAATGTCTATGATTATTATTTTGGTGAGGATGCATCCGGTGAGGGTATTGATCCTGGTGATCTCGGTGATGGGGTAGTGCAATCTGCATATTTGATGCAAATACATAATTTACCCGCCAGTGCATTTACGATGTCAACAAGTACAGTTACAAATTATTTTGAATCTTCTGCTGATTATAGGCAATGGGTTACCTATAACAATGGTGCAAGCCGTCAGGGTACTATTGCATATGATTGGTCTGGTAATTCTACATCATTCAGTTCTCTTGGTACAACTGAATATGCTGAAGAATTTGCTGTCTCTTTTAACACATTGACATTTACAGCAATTGGTGAGGGAGGTAAAAGTACTGTAATTGATCAGATTAATGGTGCAATGAGATCAGCTAATGTAGTTACCTGGAATGCTGCACCGGAAGTTTCATATTCAATCAGTTCATATACATTCCCGGCGGCTGGTGGAACATATGATGTTCTGAAGTCAAATGTTAATGCTCCGGCACAAACAGGAACATGGACATCTGGTTCAAGTGCAAGTTTTACACCTGGAAATTCTGATATTAATCTTGCAAGAACTCAAACAGCAACAGGAATGACTGCCACATCTAGTGGCGTAACAAATGGTATAAGGACTTCTGCAACAAATAATACAAGTACTTCAACACGAGGTACAATGGTTATCAGGGCAAGAGTTACTTATAAAAATGAAACAACAAAGGATGCTTTCATTAACTTCACCCAGGCTGCCGGTTCTGTTGTTTATGGAAATCCTGTAGTTACTGCTTATTACTATGATGATTTCCCTGCAAGTGCCTTGTCAAATGTAACACCATATGTTGTATATGAACAGGAGTCAACCTGGAATGGTGTTTCTGGTTCTGGAGATTCAGATGAATATACATATGGTCCAGATGATCCAATGACATCTGGTCACAGCATGACATTCAGTTCTTCATCAAGTACATTGTCAACTGGATTCACAAAGGGAACAAACTTTGCCACAACAGGTAAGGTGAGTGTTGCAACCAGGGGTAAGACAACAGGAGCTGCGAGAAGTACTCACAGTTTGTTGTCAGTTGTTGTCACAGTAAATGGAAAATCATCATCATCAAAGGCATGTACTGCTTGTACACAGGTTGCAAACTATCTGGTATGGGGTGCTCCTCCAACTGCAACACATACTACTCCAGTACCATTATCAAATGCTGGTCAGACATATACAATGTCTCCAACAGCGACACAGACAGGTACATATACATCTGGTTCAACTGATACATACACCTGTACATTTACTTATGCAGTGAAGACAGCAAAGACAGGATATTCATTGGGAACAGGAACAGATGCAAATAAAGTTATTGTTACAAACAACACATCCACCACAGCAAGGAATGGATTTGTGGTTTCCATTACATCTAAAGGTAAGACTGGAACAAATTCAACATACATAAGTGGTTTGAATCAGAGTGCATCTACAACCAAGGATGTTACATTCAATCAACCAGCTGGTGCAAAGGTATATGAAACACCTGTGATAGAAGGTTGGGCATATAGTGGTATAGCTCTCGCATCAGGTGAAACCAGAACTCCAGATAGTTTTTCATATTATCAGAATTGGACTTGGAATGGTGTTGCCGGTTCGGGAGGTATATATACTTATGATAATGATGGTGCATTTGCCACACACAGTTATTCTTCAACTGGTACATTACCTACTGGATGTACAAAAGCATCTAATTTCTCAACAACAGGTACTGTAGTATGGGCAGACAGAGGAACAACAGTAGGTGATAAAAGAGATGCATCAAGTAATTTGAAGTTAACAATAACTGCCAATGGTAAGACATCATCAGCAGTTACTTGTGCCAACTGTAAGCAAGAAGCAAATGGGGAAAGTGCTGATGTATTTATATTCAAATATTCTGGAAATAGTACTGAAGAACTATTCTCAGGAGTTGCAGGGGTTCAAAAGACTGATTTACCTGCAAGTGCATTGACCTTAAGTACATCAAATGCTGGAACATATTTTGGTTTACCTGCTGGTGAACTGTTCCAGAAAGTGATTTATACAAGTGGTCATTATTCACTTGAATCATTAGGGTCTGGTTCTGCTGTATGGTCTTCACCTGGAGAATGGACAGGAAGTAATACAAGTCTTTCATCTCTTGGAACTACTGCGAAATCAAGGTCATCTGTGAATATTAATACATTGACTTTGACATTTACAAGTAGGTTTAATCATTCCGAATCCAAGACATTCACATCAGGAATGAGGGAGGCAAATGTTCAGGGTACTACCAAGTATAAGGACACATCAGGAACAGAAGGAACAAACATAACATATACTGTACCTTCTTGTACAATCAACAGTGATGCTCTTACCGCTGCTGGAGGTACATTCTATGTTAACTGTTATGTGACAAATAATACAAGTTGGTATTATAGATATACATCTGGTTCATATAAAGCAGCGAGTGGTACAGCAAGTGGTAATGCAAGATGGAGGATTACATCACAGACATTCACACCAGAGGGTAGTTCTACTGCTACAGCAATAACAAGATTCTCTAATCCGACAAATGGTGGTGGATCATATTCATCTATGACATTGTATCCTACTAGTTCTATATACAAAGGTTCACATTCATCTATGACTACAAATGCTGGAACAGATACTGTAACTGTTACAGCATACAATTTGGGTGATACCTCAAAGACAAAGACTGCAACTGCAACTGTGACCAACTCACTTGGAGCAGACCCATATAAGGACACATCTGGTACAACTGGTTATAAAAGTCAGACATATGGTACTCCAACGAGTGTAACCATTGGTTCTGGAATCTCAGCAAGTGGTGGTAGTGCAACATTGAGTTGTACATGTAAAGATACATTCCAGTACTATTTGAGATATACATCAGGTTCATACACATCATTACAGACAGATATCCGTGTATCAACCATTGACTGGAGTATTAATTCACAGACATTCACTCCATCTGGAGGTTCTGCCTCAACAACCACAAGGTTCTCAATCTCTGATAGTACATTGACACACTCAAATATGACTTCCAATGTTGGTACAGACAAGGTTATTGTAAAGGCTACCAATGTTAATGCCACATCAAATTATGCCTACTCATCAGAGTTAAGTGTAACTAATGAGCTTGGAACACAACCATATAGGTTACCATACAATGGTTTAACTGGTTATAAAAGTCAGACATTTGGTACTCCAACGAGTGTAACCATTGGTTCTGGACTATTGGCTAGTGGTGGTAGTGCTACTGCAAGTTGTACATGCAATGATACATTCGAGTATTATTTGAGATACACATCAGGTACATACACATCATTGCAGACAGATACTCATGCATCAACCATTACTTGGAGTATTAATTCACAGACATTCACTCCAGATGGAGGTTCCGCCTCAACAACCACAAGGTTCTCAATCTCCGGTTCAACAGTATCTCATTCAAGTATGGGTACTAATGTTGGAACAGATACTGTCACAGTGAAGGCAACCAATGCTAATGCAACATCAAATACAGGTACTGGTTCAAAGTCTGTGACCAATGCGGTTGAATCCATTTCATTGACTGTTGGTAATAATCCAATCTCATTTGGTTCTTCCACAAATGCAACAGTGATAGCAACATATACATCAACTGCAACACAAGATGTTACTGATAGTTTGGTTGTCAATGCATCAAGTGGAAATAGAATTGTTGTTGATGATACAACAATAATCTCTATAACTTAAATAGGTGTTAAAACCATAAATACATATAAGAATAATATATAAAAACAAAATAAATATATGGCAAAAACTATAACAGGTATAAAGGCCGGAACAACAAGGATAACAGCCAGTTTCACTGATGGTGGTGTAACCAAAACTGATTATGTAAACTTTACAGTTAGTAAGATTGCTGGTAGTTCTGGTACTGTTTCAAATCCTGCTTCACAGGCATATAAGGATGGTACTCAAACCAATTACTCATTCCAATTGGGTATTACAGGTGCAACAGGTACAGTTACATATCCAACATCTATAACAGTAAAGAATGGGTCAACAACAGTTACTGGATGGTCTTGTAATAGTAGTGGAGTTTTAACTGTTCCATATGCACAGGGAGCAGGGACTTATACAGTTACAGGTAATATAACTGTTGCTGAATCTGATAACTACAATGCTGTTAGTGCAACAAGTAAGACTTGGACAATTACAATAACACAGAAGAATGATGCTTCAGTATCTGTAACCCTTGCTTCAGATGCTGGTACATATGGTACTGCTGCAACTCTTGTTACAGCTGCTAACTCATCATCACATGGTACATCAGCGGCAAAGATAGGTTATAAACTTGGTGCTGCAACAGCGGACAGTCAGATTACCTGGGTTAATGCAGGTACAGCACTTTCATTGACTGCAACAGCAACAGCAGGTACTTACTACATTTATAAGAAGTGGACTGCTGATGGTAATCACAGTAATAGTAGTACATATACACAAGTTGGAACATTAACTAGGTCAAAGGCAACACCTACATTTACAACAACAAATGGTAGTGTTACATACCATAATACTGCATATGCACAAGGTAAACCTAGTGTTGCTGGTACAATTTACTGGGGCACATCAACAAGTTCAATGACATCTACTGTTTCTGCTTCAGCAAATACAAATACAAATATTACAAGTAGAACTAATCTTGGTACAACTACAATATATGCTTACTTTGTACCTACTGATACAACTAACTATAATAGTGTAGGTAGTTCAAGTTCTGGATATAAGACAATTACAGCAGCAGTCACCCAGGCATCTGATGCATCAGTATCTGTAACACTTGAATCAAGTGCAGGTTCATATAATTCTGCTGCAACTCTTGTTACTGCTGCAAATTCATCATCACATGGTACTTCAGAAGCAAAGATAGGTTATAAACTTGGTGCCGCAACAGCAGATAATCAGATTACTTGGGTTAATGTAGGTACAGCACTTACATTGGCAGCATCTGCATCAGCAGGTACTTATTACATTTATAAGAAGTGGACTGCTGACAGTAACCATAGTAATAGTAGCACATATACACAGGTTGGTACATTAACAAGGTCAGCAATTGCTGGTTCTACAGGTGTGTCAACATCAGATATGCATATTGTATATTCTAATACAACAGGTACAAAGACAGCAACAGGAAATACTGGAGCATTGAGTGCAGTTTCAAGTAACACAAACATTGCAACAGTATCTGTATCTGGAACAACAATCACTGTAACAAGAAAGGGATATGGTTCTGCAACAATCACAGTTACTGCTCAAGCAACAACAAACTATAATTCAGCAACATCACAATTCACAATATACTGTGATAAGGCTGCTGGTCAAAGTGGTTCAGCAAGTAATCCTGCTGCAAAGAAATTCAGTACAAGTAGTCAAACAGCTCAGTTGGGAATTAGTGGTGCAACAGGTACAGTTACATATCCTACATCTATTACAGTTAAGAATAGTGGAGGTACATCAGTGAGTGGATGGTCTTGTACATCTGCTGGTGTTGTTACAATCCCTGCATCACAGACTGTTGGAACATATACAGTTACAGGTAATATAACTGTTGCTGAAGCAACAAACTACTATGCTGTTGGTGCAACAAGTAAGTCTTGGACAATCACAATTAATAAAGCAGATATCACAGCTACCGTTTCAATGTCTGGTTATACATATGGTGGTTCATTGCCATCAGGTAAACCTAGTGTTTCAAGTAATCCGGGTGGTGGTTCTGTATCTTATTATTATAACACATCTAATTCAAGTAGTGGTGGAACTGCCTGGTCTAATATGACATCTACATCACTTAATGCTGGTACATATTACATGTATGCTGTCATAGGGGAAACGACTAATTATAATGGATATACAACATCTGCTGTACAATTCACTGTCAGTGCTGCTGACTTTACAGTTAGTGGAACAGGTAATAAATCATATGTTTATAGTGGTTCTGCACAGGGTACAGGTGTTAGTGCATCAGGATTAAAGGGTAGTCAGACTGCAACAATAAAGTATGGTTCATCTTCTGGAAGTTATACATCAACATCTGTTCCACAGGCAACAACAGTAGCAGATTCCAGGACTGTTTATTGGCAGGTTACAGCACCTAATCACAACACACAGACTGGTTCATATACATTGACAATTACTCAAAGACCTATCAAGGTCACAGCTGCAACTGACAGTAAGATATTTGATGGTAATCCTTTGACAAATAACACAGCAACTGCTGAAGAAACAGGTACAGATAGAGGTCTTGCATCTAATCAGTCAATGACATCTTGTACTGTTACAGGTTCAATAACCAATGTGGGTTCTACACCTAATGTTCCTAGTGGTGCAGTTATAAAGAGTGGTAGTACTACTACAACAGCAAACTATGATATTACATATGTTAATGGTACATTGACAGTAACTAAACAGTCTGTAACTATTACAGCACCTGCTCTTACATCTGGTACAATTACATATAATGGTGAAAATCAGTATCTCTCAAGTGCTGGTTCAACATCTGCTGGTACAATATATTATTATGTATCAACATCCTCAACAGAACCTACATTCAGTACATCAACCTGGAGTACAAGTAGGCCAACAGGTCAAAATGCAGGAACATATTATCTTTGGTATTATGTAAGTGTTGATTCAAATAACTATAGTGGTTCTGGAATCAATAGTGTAACAAAGATTGGAACTGGTTCAAAGGCAATCGCTCAAAAGGCATTGACTGTCACCGCTGCTTCTGATTCAAAAGTATATGATGGTAATCCTTTAACTATCAATAGTGCTACTTTGAGTGGTAATGTTAGTGGACATACACTTTATTCAGCAACTTATGGTGGTTCTCAAACAACAGTTGGTTCATCAAACAGTACAGTCAGTGATGCTGTCATCAAATCTGGAAGTACAACTGTAACAGACAACTATGATATTACATATGCTAAAGGTACATTGACTGTCACAGCCGCTTCATTTACAGTTGGAAATAAATCAAATAAAACTTATACTTGGACTGGTTCACCACAGGGTACAGGTGTTACAGTATCTGGCTTGAAGGGTAATCAGACAGCAACAATTAAGTATAGAACTGCATCAAGTGGTGATTATACATTAACATCTGCTCCACAGATTACTAATGTATCTCAATCTCCTATTACAGTTTACTGGCAGGTCACAGCACCTAACCATACTACACAGACTGGTTCATATACAATAACTATCAATAAGGCAGATGCTGTTCTTCCTACAAACTGGAAGGGTGATTCAAAGGTATATCACAATACAGCCAGTCTTACATATACTGGATATTCCGGAGGTACAATTAAGTTTAGATATGATACCAATGGAGGTACAAGTTGGTCATCTGCAACAACAACTGCACCAACAAGAACAGCAGTAGGTAACACTTCTGTTCAGTGTATGGTAGAAGGAGATGCAAACCATAACAGTACTGGTTGGTCATCAGCAGTAACCCTTACCATCACACAGGCAGAAGATGCAAGAATGGAGGTTACAACAACTAATAGAACTTACACTGGTTCTGCTCAGGTTATTGCAAATCAGACATCAGGTACAGCGGAAGGTATTGCAACTTATTCATTGGGACTTGGTTCAAGCTCAACATCGGCTCCATCATCTGCTGGAAGTACAGATGCAGCACTTTCTGTAACAAATGCTGGAACATATTATGTTTGGTATAAGTTTACATCTGATGCAAGTCACAGTAACAATAAAGACTGGACATATGTTGGTTCTGTTGTTGTTGACAAAGCATCCCGCTCTGGTGCTGTAAGTTGTAATGATGTTACTTATGGTTCAACAGTACAGGCATCTGTTTCCGGTAATACAGAATCTGGTACAGTCACTTGGGGTATAACCGCTGGTACTGGTGCTGCCACAATCAGTTCAACAGGTGTGGTTACTCCAACCCAGGCAGGTACAGTTACAGTCACAGCATCTGTTGCTGCTACTGCAAACTATAAAGCATATACTGCAACATCAAAAACAATCACAATCGGTAAGGCAAATGGTTCTATCACATACAATACTGTTACATCAGTATCTGAATACTGTACATCAACAGCAGCCGCAATGTCACAGACAGATGCAAACAAGAGTGTAGTTGTCGCTACATCAAGTGCATCAAGTTCAACCAACACAGGTGTGACAATTGGATATATTATTGACAGTGTTACAAAGGGTGGTTCTTCATTTACCGGTTGGACTGTTTCATCAAATGGTCAGACAGTTACTGTTCCAAAGAGTACAGCAGCAGGTACATACAGTGTTAAAATCACTGCAACTGCACCTACAACAACTAATTATAATGCAGCATCTGTACAGAAGACAGTTTCAGTTGTTATAAATGCAGTAGAACTTGTAAGTATCAATTTGGTAATATCACAGGAAACCATTGCATTTGGTGGAACAACAACCGCAGTTGTTTATGCAAATTACAACAATGGTAGTGATCCTAAGGATATAACATCAAGTGCAACATACACAACTGATCCAACAGGTATAGTTACTATATCCTAATCTATTTAAGTTTGTTTCCCACAGCAATGTGGGAAACAAACCTAATAATAAAATAAGTAATTAGATAAATGAGTATAATAAAAGGTATAAAAGTAGGAACAACTGACATCACTTCAACCTATGTTGATAATGCCAGTAGGAGTGACACCAAGCAAATTGAGGTCACTGCTGTCAGTCTTACCTCTATTTCTAAACCTTCTGATACTGTATATACTGGTTTTGCTATTGAACCAATACCTGTTGTGAGTGCAATGGTTAATGGTGAGTTAACTGTACTTGAAAATGGGAAGGATTATGATTTGACTTATAGTAACAATATAAATGTTGGAAGTTATGCAACTGTTACAGCGACAGGTAAAGGAAACTTCACAGGTTCTGTATTTGAAACCTGGAATATAACTGGTGCAACAATTAGTGTGAGTACAGAAGACCAAACTTATGTGTATGATGGAAACTTACATGGAGAAACACCAACTATAACAACAGTAAACAATCAGACACCAACAATCAAATATAGGTTATCAAATTCAGGCGCATATACACTTACAGATACTCCTCAATTAAAGGATGTTGTGAATAGTGGATATGCCGGATTTGATGGAACTGTTTATTTTCAGGTTACTGCGCCAAACCATAATACATATGAAGGTAGTTATCAGCTAGAGATAACTCCAAAGACAGTAACTTTGTCTTGGGGTACAAGGACTTGGACATATGATGGTAATCCACACAGGACAACTTGTATTGTCACCAATCTTGTTTCTGGAGACACCTGTACAGTAACACTTACAGGAAACTCCATCACCAATATTGGTTCAACAACAGTAACTGCAACAGGTTTGAGTAACACCAATTATACATTGGAAGGTGCATCAAATACATCCATCACACTTACAGTATCTCCAGGTCTCTTCATTAAGTTATCTGGTACCTGGACACCAGTCAAGGAAGTCTATAAGAGAGTATCTGGTTCTTGGGTAAAACAGGATATGACAACAGCATTCAGTACATCTGAAGCCTATGTGAAAAAGAACTAAAAATAGATTTAAGTTTTTCATAAATATATAGGAATGGAAGTTAAGTTTAAATACAGATTACAATATCCTTCAGAGGTAAAAGCAGGGTATTTTTATTGGGTTCATACACAGGAAGATAATATTTATTTTGCCCCAACTGATAATCCTGACGATATGATTCTCTTGAATGAGAAATTTGATGAGAGTCTGTTAGAAGAATTAAGAAATGAGATTACTGGTGTTGGAAGTGAAATAGAGAGTATTGAAGACAGATTAAGTACAATAAAGAATGAGATACTTTCACAGATTGACCTAACACCCTATCTTACAGAGGATGACCTTGATGGTTATGTGAAGGATTCAGACTTAAATGATTATATCAAAAAAGGAGATATAGAATTAGAAGATTCTGATTATGAAATAATTGCTGAAAAAGTTAAGTTAACTTGGAAAGTAATATAATACAAACATAAATATATAAAATAAAAATAAAAAAACAAATTATGGCTAATAGTGAAAATTGGATTAAACAAATTGCAACTGGTGATGTAACTTATGATATTGCTGTTGCACATGGTCTTACTTTCAGAACAGGTAACAACACCCAGTCATGGGATGGTGTTTCTGATGTTGAGGTTGTAATTCCTACACTTTCAGATCTTATAGCAAGTCCTATTGTATTTGCTGGTACAGTTTCAGGTTCAGCAGGTTCAGAGGGTACAATTACTTGGGCATCTGGTTACAGTGCTCCTGCACAGAAGGGTTATCTTGTTTATATACAAAATGCTTGTACATTTGGGGGACAGGCTTGTGAAGCAGGTGATATGGCAGTTTATGATGGTTCTGTTTGGAGAGTTGTTTCTGGTGAGAATCAGGTAACTATTATAGCTGGTAATGATCCCGCATCTGGCGCAACAGAGGTTGTACTTTCTGCTGCTGCTAAATCTGTTTTGGATGTTGAGGGTAAAGAACTTGCTCTTAAACTCCCTACATCTCTTTTGACAGGAGTTGATGTTACAAAGAATGCAGCTAACACTATTTCATTTGATAATGGTGCTGTTGCTGATGTTGATTCAAAGTGGATTACTTTGAGTTACACAGCTGCTTCTCAAGATACAGCAATTGGTACTAATAAGACTATTGCTCTTCCTACAGCATTGGAAAATGGTGCAGTTACATTCACAGGTGATACTGCTTTAGTAAAACCTACTGATATTGCTGGTGCTTGGACTGCTGGTACTGATGGTGCTCATGAGAGTGCTCAAGTTGCTGTTTCTATTAGTGGTGGTGTTACACTTACTGCTGGTACTGGTAATGATTTTGTAACAGGTTGGACTCCTTCAACAGATGCATTTGTTCAGACTGCTGTTAAATCTGCATCTCTTAAGGTTGTTGCTGCTGCTGACAAGTCACAGGATGAGACTATTGCTGTCAATCCTTTTGTTGCAAGCAATCCTACATTTACAAATGATGCAACATTGTTTGGTACAGCTATTGTAACTGCTGCTACTGGTGCAGACTTCACAATCCCTGGTGCAGTTAGTGTTTCTGCTGAAGCTACAAAGCCTGCAAGTGATGGTATTGTAGTTGATGTTGTTCTTCCTACACTTGGTGATGATGCATCATTCACAGATGCTAACTATGCTGCTGCTGATTCTGCTACTGGTGTAATTGCTACAATTGCAGATCCTACAGTTACAGTCAACAATGGTGATGTTATTGCAAGTGCTACTGTAAGTGAGCATGTTCTTTCATTCACCTCTGCTACAGTTACTGCTACAGCTACACAGGGTGCTGTTACTTATAAGAAGGCTCAGTACAAGAAGACTGTTATTAGCAATACTCCTGGTGTTTCTTATGGTTCTATCCAGACTGCTGCAGGTCAGGGTTATAAGTTGAATACACAGGCAGTTAATGCTACATTCACACCTGGTGCAATCAGTTACATTGGTGTTGAGACAACTGATGTAAGTGCTGCTGACAAGGCAAATGCTTATGTTGGTCTCACTGCAACAAAGGGTGCTTATACTGCTGCTCTTTCAGATGTTGCTGGTACAATTGCTTCTGGTGCTGTTATTACAAGTGTAACTGATGCTGTTGTTCCTGTTCTTGGTACAGTTTCAGCAACTGGTTCAATTGCTGGTTCTGTTGCAACTGCACTTTCAACATCTAATGTTAAGGTTGGTGAATTTACAAATGACAATGCTTCTGTAAACATTGGTACTTGGGCTCTTGGAGAATCTACCTCAGAGGTTGCTGGTGGTATTGAAGTTGGTAAGGGTGGTAATGCTGCTGTTACAGGTGCTATTACAATTGTTTCTGGTACATATGTAACAGAGGTTTCAGGTGTAAATCTTTCTTAATCAGTTAAGAAAAACATTATAGAAAAGGACTTGGAAACAAGTCCTTTTTCTTTTTTGTTATATTTAGATATATAAAAATATCTTAATATGGAACATAAAAGACTCCAGTTTTTAGTTCCCCAATATAAAGAAACAGAAGAAGTGATTTCATTTCTTCTTGATTCCATTGAATGTCAAGTTGGTGTTGACAAGAAAGATATAGGTGTAATTATCTGTTCTGATGGTGGGAACTATATACTTGACCAGAAATTCCTTGACAAATATTCATATGACATTGATTATGTAGTTTGTACTCACCGAGGTGTTTCAGGTGCAAGGAACTCTGCATTTCTTTTGTCTGATGCAGATTATGTGATGTACTGTGATTCTGATGATGGTTTCTGTAATACATTTGCTCTTAAAATAATATTTCAGAATATTGACATTAGTGAGAAGGAAGGAAAACCATTTGACCTGATGAGTACAAAGTTCTATTCAGAGAAACAGGAAGAAGGAGATACACCTTGGTCATTGAGTATCTGTGATCACAACAATGTTTATATCCACAGTAGGGTATATAGAAGAGAATTCCTTGTTGACAATAATTTGTATTTCAATGAAAAGATTTGGGCCAATGAGGATAGTTTCTTCAATATCTCCACAAATTTCTATTCAAAGAATACAAAGGTTTTAAACATCCCTATCTATTGTTGGAGAGGTAATCCACAGTCTGTCACACATGATCCAAAGTATATAATGAAGACACTTCACCAATTGATTTATTCCAATGACAGTGTTGTGGAGACTATGTTACTTTTGAACAAAGACAAAAAGGATATTGCTAAAACAACATTTGATGTTATTTGTAAAGTTTATCTGGATATGAACAAACCTGATTGGCATAAACCAGAGAATGCAGAATATAAAGATATCACACTAAAGACATTGAAGTGGTATATCAACAAGAGAGGCACTCTTTGTTCTTGTCTTACTGATGAAGAAAAAAGAGTTACCCTTCAGGGTGCAAGGAACACACAGCATTATACAAATATTGAGAGTATCACATTCAATGATTTTATAAAGGGGGTAATGGCATATGAATCAAAATAGGATAGAATGGGTGATGCATGTCTGGGGTAAGAAAAGAGACACCCTGGAGTTGAATTTGGTTGAGAAGTTTCATCTTGATATATTGAAGACTTTCCAGGACCAGCAGAAGAAGTTTGACAGGATATTGGTGAACATTGCTTTGGATGACATCAATGACCAGAATTTGTTTGAGTTCCTGAAGAATGAGATAGGAAGTGTATTGGTCAATGACAATATAGAGTTCAAGTATTGCCAGAATGATCCCATAAAGGGTGAGTATGTTACATTTAGACCATATGTCTTTGACAGGATTGGAGAGGATGCTGATATTTTCTATTCCCACTTCAAGGGTTATGGATCTTGTATTAGGGTTTATAAAGAATCATTTCCAAGGAGGGTTGTTGATTTATGTGAAATGTTTTGGATATATATTATGTATCAGTACTCTTTGAATATAGATGATGCTAAAAAGAATCTTGAAACTAATAGTACATATGGTTGGTTTGTGTTGAAGAATAATACAGATTTATATAATATTGGTTATTATGAGGATTACCATAAACTTATTCAGAGTGGTAATGAAGAGTTTAAGAAATATGTTGCTGATGATTTACATAAGCATTATCCTGGAAGTTTTGCCTGGTACAATATGAAGAACATTGGTAAGTCTTTGGAGGATAAACCTTTAATTACATCAATAACAGAAGAATATTTATTGAAACAATCTGAAGGGACTAAAGGTAGTTTATGTACTCATTTCTGTGAACTGTATTTGATGAATTTCCTTAATGAAGAAGAATGTTATTCTGTAAATGATTTTAATGAACAGTTACATAAGATGACTAACACTATGTACACAGGACTTTATCCTGCAAAGACAATTGCAAGGGAACACCTGAATGGGTTTGAGAAATATCTAATTGAGAATGGATTGATATAAAAATATACATATGTTTTAAGGGGAGGAATGATGGTGAGTCATTCCTCCCTTTTTCATAAATACATTATGGCAAAGATAGATAAAATTACTCCAGTTGAGTTCATAGAAACTACATCAACCAAACTAACAGGTGTACAGGAAGAACATCCTGGTGCATTCATCCATGTCAATGATGAGAATGGTGATGATACTCTTTATATAGGTGAAGACCAGGTTACTGACAAATTAAATGTGGGAAATGAGGATTTGTCCGGAACTACTATTCAAGTTGGAAACTTTAATCCAGGGACATATGGTGCATTAAAGAATATGACTGTCAGTGAAATTATAAGAGAAATTTTCAGACCAGTTTCTGTAAGTAGTGTTTCACTCAATAAGACTTCACACACATTTGAGGTTGGTAATAATTATACACTGATTGCAACTGTTAGTCCATCAAATGCAACAAATAAAACAGTTAGTTGGAGTTCAGATGATACAACCATTGTAACTGTGAATGGTTCTGGTAGAATTACTGCAAAAAAAGTTGGTTCTGTCACAATTACAGCAAGGGCAGGTGGGAAAGGTGCAACTTGTCAGGTTACAGTCATACCAACTGTCCCTACACACCAGACAGAGATTAGTGCATCTATTTCATATACAGGTCCTGGATTGATAACTGTTGGTGAAATTCTTCCTACAGAATCTCTAATTACAACATCCATTTCTGATGGTATGTGGTCTGATGGAACACCTATTGCTGGAGGTCACAGCAGTTTATTAGAAATAAGTAAGGATAATGTTCCTGTGGAGTTTGGAAGTATATCAGAGGAAGGAATATATACAATTTCAGGAATGGTTACATTCACAGAGGGTGAAAAACCAAAGGATAATGATAATCCACCAACAGAGTATGATGCATATCCTGGTGGTACAATAAACACCAATACAATAACTATTAAGGTTGTTAACCCTGTTCAAATAAATGGTTATTATACAGATGGAGAAGATGATGGATATGATGTTACTGTAATGAGGGATTATGTCATTGATTATTTCAGTGATACATTATACACATTATATATAACTATTCCTTCAGAAATTGATGGTACATATGATAAATTCAAGATTTATCTTCCAGGTATATTCAGAACATTTGAGGTTAAACAGTTTAATGATATGTCTGGAAAATATGATACTGATATTCAAATGGTTCTCCTTGAAGGTGAGGAATCAAAATATGTGAGGACTAATGATGTTTTAGACACACAAGGTCTTACAAAATATGAAATTAAATTGAAAAAATAATATATGCCAAAAACATTTGACGGTACAATAAGATTCCCGAGTAATTTTAATGTCCAATCAACAAGACCACTGGATAACAGGTTGGTTGTTGATAGTAAGGAAGACTTGACAAATGGTTCTATTGATTATCCATATCAGGGTATGGTTGTCAATATCAAGGGTACATCTGAACTTTGGATATTGAAGACACAGGGTAGAGATGCATCACATATTCGTAGGAACTGGGAACTTGTAACTGGTTCCAGTGAAGGAATTAGTGATGAGGTTGAACAGAAGATAGAAGAAATCTGGGAAAGGCTTGGTCTTACTGAATCTGACATTGATAACCTACAGGAAGAAGTTGACATTCTCAAAATGGAAATGGGAGATGTCAAGAATGATGTTAATGATATAAAGGAAGGTCTTGGTACAGTTACAGACCTTGTTGGTGATCCCGGAACAGAGAGTGATGAACCTACTGGAATTTTTGGTGAGATTGATGAGTTGAAGAAAATCAAGAGTTCAACAATCAATGAGTATTCAATTCCAATTATGACTCCTGCTCAAAGGATTGCTGCATTGAGTGATCCTAACAGTGGATTCAAGGATGATACAGATTTTATTGGTGTTGACCTTGGTGACTCTGACTATGATTTGGATACACCGGAAGGAAGAAGACAGTTCATTGCTTCAATAGACCATAATTACAGTTCCCTTACTGGTGACACAGCAAATAAGACTATAACATCTGTCAATGGTACTTATTTGGATATTATGATGTCCACTATCAAACAGTTGCAGAGGGAGGTTACAAAACTGAAGCAGATTTTTGAGGGTGGTATTCATTCATATATAAATGATAATACAGCAAAAAGTTTAACATTATATGATTATGACAAAGAACCAATGGATGAACCACTTTGGTCTTTGGATGCAGAAGATGGTGGATTGACTGAAGTTTTATCCACAGATGTATTTAACTATGATCTTGATGCATTAAACAATGTTTTTGAAACACCTGGTCTCAATGATGAGATTATAATACCTCAAGATGGTGTATTTGAAATCAGGGGAAAGGCAATACTCCATGACCGTGAGGATACATTATTCAAACTCACAGACAGTAAGGTATTGACATATATTGTTTCAACAGGTAATGATATTGAGTTTGAACTGGTAAATGTTGATGATCCAACAAAGGCAGATACAAGAACTATATCACTCAAAAGTTTGATGAATGGATATGGTTGTGAATTATATGCCATAAACTTTATTATAAGCAGAAAGGTAAAGATAAATAACATAATATGCAGTAATAATTATGTATATGTTTCTGTAATGAACTTCAAAAACAATGAAAAAATTGTTGAAGGATATCTTAAACCAGATGGTACTCTTGGGTTCAATAATGGTACAACAACAAGATATGACCTTGTTCCAAATAAGGCATATAGTATTAAGAGTATTAAGTTTACAGACCAAACTTTGTATAGATTAAAGTTCTATACAAAATATCAAGATTTCTCTCATGGGGTTATACCTTCTAATCCTATTGAAGAACAAACAAAATACAAATATAATACAGCACACATAACAATCCGTTCTGTCAAGAATTCAACTATGTTGGATGAGATAAAGGAAGACTTACACTACAATGAACTTATTTGGGTGGAGGAATCCAGGAAACTTATGATAAAGGCATCCAATGGTGAAATTTATTCTGTTGGTTCGGGTAAAGAAGAAGATAAAGATAAAGATAATAATATGACAAGATTAGAAATCGCACAAAAATTGGTTGAAATGGGTATTGTAATTGATGCCGAATTCGACGATCAGGGTGAACTTGTTTCATTGAATAATATCAAACTCAATGACATAAGTAGTTTCACTATGATTAATTCTGAAACTAACAAGAAGTTCACCTTCACTGTTGACCCATATGGAAACCTTGTGGGTAAAGATATGTCTGATAAATCTATTTCAGAGATGTTGGAAGAGAATAATGTTCAGGTTGATTTTAATCAGGAGACTGAAAACGTGAGGGGTTTCAGTGCTAATTACTTCACAAGACTTTATACATCTTCTTCTGAGGGCGCACCAAATAAAGGTAAACTTTCATTCACATCTGACAGGATTAGGATTTCATCATTCTATGCACCACTTGAAACAGATAAGGTACATGGATGTTCTCATTCATTTATTGAATTGGAGAATTCATCACCTTATGACTTCCCATTGAAAGATATATATCTTCATTTCTATAATCCTGGTGCCATCTATAATTCTGCAACAGATACATATTCAGGTAAGGTCTATCACCTTGCATTGGATGGTGTTTTGAAAGCAGGAAGCACTTATCTTGTTAGAGGTGCTCAACATGTAGAAAGAATGGATGATGTAAACTGTTTTATAAAAGTTAACACATATGATAAGGAATGGTATGATGAAGATGGTAAACTTGTATCATTTGAACAACTCATAGCCACTGCCACATCAGATGGAAAAAATGTGGATTCAGCAAGTAAGGTTAAAGAGTCTTACAGGTTCTGTCTTACTTATGGATTACCTAATTTAGGAAAGGATGATATACTTGTTACTGATGCTGGTACAATCGCATCTAAAACAACTGGAGACTATACCATTTCAACAGGTTCTTATAATTATACAAGTTATCCTACCATCTTTAAGAATCCAAGATATATAGATGGTTGCGGTTTCTCCAACTTGAAGATTTTATCAGGTGTGAAGAATGGATGGTTTAATAATGGTCCAAAGGGTGGTTCGGCTATTACAATTACAGAGAACAGTCTTTATAGAATAATGTTTGCTCTTGATCCTGCAAAACAGGCATTCAATGGTTTTACAACAGATGATAGTTCAAGGACAAGATATAATAAGGCATCTGATATCAATATTGTAAAATTGAATGAAGAGTTCATTGCATTCCCTAACAGTGATGAGGTTATGCCTATAAGTAGATATACTCCAAAGGCATCATTTGAAAACAAGAATGTGATGACAGATAAGACACAGCTGGATTTTGAAAAACCAAATATGACAACTTGTTCATTTGGTATTGATGTATATAATACCAGGTGTTTCAACTGGATTTCTTGTGGACTTTTTGATGAATTTGTTTGGATGAGAAAACAGGGAACAACTACTTGGACACAGTTTGAGTCATATAAGAATGTTAAAACAAGGACTGCGGAAAAGAGTACTGCTGCTATTTACAGGAAAGAATTCAATGTGGCACTGAACAATGCTGCATATGCAAGAATCACCAACAGATTCCCTGGTAATGATGTGTTGTTTACATCTCATAAGTGTATTGTCAGATTCAAGGATTATGTTGATGAACCAACAACATATGAGTATGTAGTAGGTAGAAAAGACAAGGATGGTAATCCTGATGTAAATCATACTTCAGAGATTTATACCTTCACACTTTATCCTACCAGTTATGAAGGAAGACTTTATCAAATTACTGACCAGCAGGGATTCCACTGGGTTGAGTATCAGGTATGGGCTGCTGCTGCAAATAAAATTGATGAAACCATCAATTCTGAAATTGGTTCTATGTCAAATGTATTCCCAATATTGTTGAATACTGGTGATATGACTCAATCCGGTTCTCGTATTAATGAGTGGCTTGATTATTATAATGCTGGTAAGAAACTGTTCAAACATCTTGAACAGATGAACTGTGTTGGTAATAATGACCTTTGTGGTTTGGATCCAAGAGATCTTGGTACAGGTAATGACTCTGATAAATCAAATTCATTGTTCTTCCACTATTGCTATTGCTTTGAGGTTGAAGATAATGAGAATCTGATTGTTCATGCACATAGTGGACTCAATGAAGACAGGTTCATACCTTCTACATATTACTTCAAGACAAAGGGGGTTATGTATGTTATACTTAATTCTGAAATGACATCAACAACCTGTAATGGTTGGTACAAATTGAAATCAGGTGATGGTAATGGAGTTAATATCTATACAGGTATTGAAATGATTGGTGATGGTAAATATGATAAGACAACATCTGCTTTTACACCTGTATATGAAACCTTATATGAGTGGTTGAATACCAATAAGATATCAACTGAACCTAAGAAAGTAATTGTAGCAATGCATGAGATGCCTTTCACAGTTATCACTGCACAATCTTTGACAAAATTAAATAGTGCTTATTTGAAATCAACAAGGAATCATCCTACAAATGGTTCCAGGGTTGGTTCCAATACAAATCAGTTAGTAAAGGAAGAGAAGAGAGGTATTTATTGGTGCTCAAGACTTCTTGAATATTTTGGATGTAAGTTGGTCATTGGTGGTCACAAACACACATATGCTCTTTCATATCCTATCAAAGAGAAATATAAATGGACATATGATGGTGTTACCAAAGACAGTCTTGTAGAACCAAAACCTATGTTCTCTACTCTTGCTGATGAGGCGTATGGAAGTAATGGTGAAGACCCTACATATATTATTGATTGGTTGATACCAGATGGTGATGAAGATTTACATCAATATTATAATGATACTTCTACAACATATTCATTGAACACAACAAAAACACCTTATATACCTAATGATTTGTATAGTGTATATGGTGCTGGTTCTTATGGAAGTGCATCAGGTATTTTTAGGTGTTGTACTCCTATTGACACAACAAGTAATCAAAAATATGATGGATTTGTAACTTATTCAATGTGTCAGGCAACTGGTTATAAATTGAAGTCAAACAAGGAGCTTCCAAGTAGTCTTCAGGTATTTTCTAAAATAATCCCTATGACAGATAATGACTTTGATGAATATGGTAAAAATGCTGATACACCTAATCCAAATCAGTTATATCCTATGTATAGTGTCATTGAAATCAATTATGTAGATAAACAAGTTGAAGATACTACAGTAGAGGTGATTGACAACATCAATGTCAGGATGAGACGTGTTACAAATATCTTCAAAACAAATGGTGAGGATAAGTTTGCACAGGGAACATATAATAAAGCAAAACCTGGTACAGAAGAATTGTACAGTTCTATTGATTTGAATAGCCTTGAACTTCTTCCTAGCAACATAGATGTTACTGTAACTCCTGCTGATGCTTCTGATGTCGGAAAGGTTTATAAGACATCAGATAACAAGATTTATGAATGTATTAAAAATGAAGAAGGTGTTGCTTATTGGAATGAGGTTGTAATGAATATGTATGGATACTGGACAAATAAAGCAACAGGTACATATCTTAATATCAAATACTAAAATTAACTATTTAGCATATGAAAGTTAACAACAAGCAAAGAATCATAATAGATGATGATATTCTTGTAACCTCTCCTCATAACCTTGGGGAGAGTTTGAAAGATGTTATTGATGAACAGAGACAGGATATTGAAAAACTTAAGAGTAATATTAAGTTTATTTATTCCTATGGTGGTGTTGGTGGTTCTGGAAATGGTGGTTCCGGTAGTGGAGGTTCAGTTAAAGAAGCCAAGTTATATGCTGAACTCCAAAATGTTGAAACTGGAGAAACAAGACAGATAAATCTTGATGTTAACAATATAAATCCATTGATTCTTCCAAAACCTGGTACTTATAGGTTTTATGCTAAATTGAGAAATTCCGGTGGTGAGAGATTTATTTTAAAATATGCCACTGGTTCAAATAGTATTGCTATTGCTCCAAGGAATCCTTTGACTGAAGAAAACAACCATGAATATGTTAATGATAATGTAGTCTTAACAACAAATGGTTCTATAAAAGTATACCTGGAAGACCCAGATGAAAACATTCTTTATAATATAGAACAGAGATATATTGTTAATCCACACACATTCAATATTTCCTTTAAATACCTTTCTAATGGAAATGAAAATACTTATGATAAAGGTAATGAACATTTCCTTGGAGATGCATCAAAGGATCCATTCATAAACATTGACTATGATATAACATTACCACAGGCAAGTGATATTTTTGTAAATTATAGTATTGGTGATTTTGTATCTGAAGAAATTGAGTGTAACAAATCAAAAGATACAATAAAGATATTTCTTAAAGATATTGAGAAAGATGGTAAACCATTTTTGAGGAATGAAAATACAGGTACATATAAAGTATCTGTGTCATTCAAGTATAAGAGTTCTGTGGTAACTGAAGAACAAATTGCCAGTGGTGAATTTAATATATCACTTATTCCATCTTATCTGTTCATCAATGTAAATTCAAGTATTGATGCTCTTTATGATAGTTTAGAAGAACTCCAGGCAGAAATCAATGAACAGACAATCCCAAATAGAACAATCAATTTGGGAGCATATTTATCATTATATTGTAAAGTATATGATGGTAGGGTTGGTAGTTATTATGAAACCTATAAAATTTATTATACTGGATATGATAAGGTAGATGATGAGTGGGTTGCTGTAAACTCTGGAACTGATTCTGTCCAGGAACAAAAAGAAAGTTTAACAGGTATTTCATTCAACTTTAACACACCAGGTATTAAGAAACTTGTTTTGACCACAGAATCAAACAAGAATGGTTCAAGATATACAGTTGAAAAGTATATCTATGTTAAAGATTTTGATGAACTTATAGAGTGGCCTGTAACTAATTTTGATTATTATTTCAAGGCAAATGATACACCTAAATATTCTGTTAATGCTCTTGGTGAAGTAACATTTCCAGATGACATATTTGGAGATTCATTGTTTGAACAGAAATTTACAAATACTCCTATAACATTATCACATCCATCCTGGATTAGTGGTATAGGTACAGATACAGATATCACAACTGTTTTATCTTTTGGTATTCAGTTGAGTAACATCAATACAGAACATTCAGTTATTCTTGAGGCATTCTCTTATCAAAATTCAACATATAAACTTTATACAGATGCATTGTTCGGACCAGAAAATTCTGATGAGAATAAGATTTTTGTTCCAACAGAAGAATATAATTCCATTGATGGTACAAAGTATCATTTGGTACAGATATGCAGACATAAAAACAGTCAGGGTAAATATATAGATTATCTTTATATTGATGGTAAACTGGAATCTTGTAAGCATGATGTTGTTGAACTTCCTGCAACCATTAGTAGTATTGTATTGAATAATGTCAATGCTGCATATAATTTGATAAATCTTCAATATTATCCTTCTGCAAACTTGAATATTGATGCTGTTGTATATAGATATTGGTTGGCATATAAACAGAGATATATCAATAACTCAACAGGTATAGAGATTACTGAAATTGAAAAACAGATGCTTACTCTTGCAGAGGGTGAACATCTTAAGTTTGATGGACAAAATGTAATTGTAAACAAGTCCACAGTTGAGACTATTGCAGCAAGTGTAGATATCCCTACAATTATGTTTGATTACACTCTTCAATCTGGTGATGGAACATATGAGGAATTTATGGAAAGAATCTTGAAAGGTTATCTTGCTGGTGATACTGGTTCATTTGGTACTAAAACTATAAAACTTTGGTGGTGTGGTGGTAGAGCACAAACAAATAATCCAGTATTGAGAGACTTGGGAAGACCAGAAATTGGAGGACTTGTTGGTAACTGGAAGTTTGGTTTTCAGGGTACATCAACTATGGCTAATAGAATTAAGAACTTTTCATTGAGTGTTGAAACAGATAACACAGGTGATGATGTTAATAAAATTTTGTTTTCTCCAAAGTTTAGTAAGACTGATAGTTCAACATTCCTTCCAGAAAGAGAGTGGACATTGAAAGCTGATATTGCTGACTCTGCTCATGCAAACAACACATCTGTAGGTAAATTTGTCAATAAAGTTTGTACAAAGTTTAATACAAATCTTCCAGTTTCAAGTGCAAATGACTATGTAAAAAATACCTTGGAGGGATTCCCAGTTTTACTATTCTTCAGATGTAATTCTGATGAACAGATTTATTATTTTGGTGTATATAATTTTAACCTTGGTCGTACATCTCATAATAATCTTGGATACAACACAGACATTAGTACTGTTTATACTAATGCTACTGAATCAACACCAGACAGATTTGCATATTCGTATTCAAGGGGTATTTTTAATAATGACCTTGCTGTTGGAGAAATACAGGAAAATATGTGTATGTTTGATTTTAGTCAGACTGATGAATCTTTGTTGTTTGCTGGTGCAACACAGGTTGGACAGAATCCACATATGTTTGGTGTAGATAGTAAGATAACAGGTGCAAGAGTAGAAATTGCAAAAGGAACATTAAAGAAATTTGTTGAGGATGTTTGTGATGCTGGAACATTCTGTTTTAATATGATAGGTAAGGAGTTCAAGAGTCCTCGCCTGGAAAGTGATGCTTTTGATAATGATATATACAAAAATGTCAATTGTGTTACTGACCCAAGACAACAGATTTATTATAGGAATGATGGTACAGCAGATTGGAAAACAAAATCCATAGATCCTTCAAATATGAGTAATGATGCTTTGTTAAAGTTATTGAGTACTCATTTGAGTGATGGTGAAACAAAAAATGAACCAACATTTGATTATAGGTCTGGTTCTGAATATTTCACAATTTGTATGGCATTTGGTCTTGTTGACTCTATCTTGAAAAACATGAATATCAAGTCCTGGAATAATAGATTGTGCTATTGCGCTTTTTATGATATGGACTGTGCATTTGGTGAAGACAACTCTGGTAAGGAGACAGTATCATATATGGCAGCAACAGACTATTGGTATTCAACAAAGAAGAATGGTGTTTTAAGACCTGTTTCTGTTAATTATGATTATTGGGATGAAAATAATGGAGGTAAGGGTTTTGACTTTACATCCAGTTATTTGTTGGCTGTTATTAAGTATGCAAAACCAATTTGTAACTATATTGCAGACTTGAAAGACACACAATTGGACAATTATCCTCAAGACTTCTGGGCAAAGCTCAGGGGTGTAAATGGTGAATTGAGAAATACCCAATACTTCCTTGATGAATATTTCAAGTCAGGTGTTCATATGATACCTGAATACCTTACATCACTTAACTATAAGGTTAAATACTTATATACAGATGAAGCAGGTAAACCTCTTGCTAACTCTGAAGCATTTAATGGTACCAGGTATGCCAAGGTTAAGGATTGGTTGACAAAGAGATTACATTTCCTTGATGTTATGTTTAATGTTCAGGGAATCAACCAGTCTATTAAAGAGAACATTGTTATACCTTCTCCTACTCAAGAAAACAAAAATGCAGTTGTTGCAAATCCTGATGTTGTGATTTTGACAGATGCATTTGCAGATGAAGAGATGGATAAGAGTATATCATCAAACACAAAGGTTGTAAATGTATATGCACCTAAAAATACTCCTGTGATTATTTATTCTGGAGGTACAGCAAATATATACATACTACCTGAAAATACAAATGACAGATTGAATCCTAATAAGGTTCAGATTAGTACAACACAGGCTGCCAGAACAAAGATATATGGTTCAAAAGAATTTATAGATGTCAGTGATATTGGTGTATTCTTTACCAATTATAGGAAGATTGAATCTGATAAACTAGAAAATGTTATATATGAAAATGCTTCTGTTGCAACACAGACAGGTGGTTTGATTATTAGTTCTGTTTCTGTTAGAAATGTCAAATTGAATATTCCATCATATAGTGGTTATTTGACATTACAGGATAGTTCTAATCTTCTTATAGGTAATTCAATTACATCAATAGATATTTCAACCAGTGGATTTTATGGTTCATTCTCCAACTTCCCAAATCTTATGGAAGTGAATATTTCATCTGTTAATACAAATGGTAATATTAGTATTGCTGGTAATCCATTGTTAACATCTGATAATTTATATATTAGTGGTTCAGTAAATAAATTGACGACAATAAATGCATTGGTTATTCAAGATGTAAGGGGTGATTTTAATATCATGAATACTGCCATCAAAGAATTGAGTATAACTGGTGTTCTTGATGAAAATGGAAATTCAGTATCTGAATTTATAATAGATGGTGATACTTCTTTGAGGGTTTTGACCTTAAGAAATATGAAGAAGATTACTATAAGAAATTGTCCTAATCTTGAAACATTGAATATTTGGGGTTCAGAAGATGTAGAAGCAGGTACCAATAGTACTTGTGAATCATTGGAAATAGATATGTCTGGATATCTCAATCATAAAGAAATTGTTCCAAAATTGAAGACTATTGTATCAACAGGTAATGAAACACCTGTTGATGGATATTTTAATTTGAACACAGAGACATTCAAAAATCTTAACTATCTTACTATACGAGCACTTAACAATGTTGAGACTATTGAACTTCCAGATAATGAAGTCAAGGTTGGAACATTGAGAAGTTGTAAGAATCTTGCTGTAATCAAAACAGATGGTACAAATTCAAAACTTATTTTGACCGGACCAAATACATTTGAAGATTGTCCAAAATATTGGATGAGAAATGATGTATCTCAAAATAATAAGGGTACAAATTATATTGTTCCTGCCGGATACACAAAGATGGGTGTTGATCATAATTGTACTGATTTGTCTAATACATTTTCATTGCCATCAATAGTAAGTGGTGATAAATTTTCTTTATACAATGCAAAACAGTTTATAGAAAATGTTATAGATGATTATGTTGCAGCAAGAATAACAACACTTGCAAATTGTTTTTATAACAGAAGTGGAATAGTTTATAACTCAAGGTCAGCATACCAGGATGAAGTATATGGTTCTAAAGCACCATCATTGTCAAGGTTTATTGCTTTGAAGGATATTAGTCAAATGTATTATGGTGCAAGTGTAGATGTGCTTACAAGTTATATGTTGAGTCTTCCAGAAGGAGATGAATATAATGTTCCTGAAAACATATTGAAATGGGATTCATTTATAAAGCGAGGTGATTTAAATGTTTCAACGGATTGTTTCAAGAATGTATCATATCGTATTACAAGTCTCAATGATTTGATTTTAACAATAAAAGAACCAAATCCAGATGTAGGAAGATATACAGATATTACAAATACTGAATCTGACAGGTATGATATTCTTGATTTGTTTGAGATTAGGACAAATACAGGTAAGTTAATACCTTTGACAAATATTACAAGTATTTCATCATTGAATTTTAATGCTGAACAATATATTGATTTTTCAAGATTGTTTGAAGTTCTTCCTAATGTGACAAGAATAGATAATTTCTTGAATACAGATTTACAAAGATTCAATATTGAAGGAATGTTGAAACCTTGTGAGAATTTGTTGTCTATTGTAAATTCATTTACAACATCTCCAAC
>Ga0247609_10001375_pt1 | contig 29214 bp, 20 predicted proteins | sample 172DNAGHGlowgp2_FD_193487 | JGI IMG/M metagenome (GOLD analysis project Ga0247609, IMG submission 193487) | Sheep rumen microbial communities from Palmerston North, Manawatu-Wanganui, New Zealand - 1728 DNA GHGlow gp2 | ecosystem: Host-associated > Mammals > Digestive system > Stomach > Rumen ... | reverse complement strand
CGAGGATGCCGACCTTGGAGAAGGCTTTCGTGTTGCGCAGATATTCCAACCCTGCCGCAGCATCGCGGGCGAAGTCCTCACTTGTAGCGTTCTTCACCTCGCCGCCCACAGAGGCGCCTGTTGCGCGGTCGTCGTAACGCAGCGTGGCGATGCCGTGACGCGCCAGATAGTCGGCAATGACGAGGAAGGGCTTGTGCTGCATCAGTTCCTCGTCGCGATTTTGCTGACCGCTGCCCGTAACCATCAGAACAACGGTGGGCTTCTGCTTAGCGTTCTTGTCATAACCCACGGGCCACGTCAGCGTACCCACCAGCGTGGCGAAGTCGGTGGCATTGGGAAACATCACTTCCTCCGTCGCGTAGGGATAAGGTTCCTTGGGCGTTTGTGGACGCTTCACCTCTGGCACTCCCCTAGTCATCACCAGTGGCAGCGACATACCGTTCTGCGAAAAGGTGCCGTCGAGCGTGTCATTCTTTAACCGTGCGCGGTAGGTCATGCCAATCTGCTCCACCTTCAAGGCCAGCGAGTCGTCGCTTAGGTATTCCTTATAGGCAGAAATGCCCTTCGCACCCTGGTCAGGGCTGTCAAACGATGCCGTCACGTAGCCGTCGGCTTGTTCCAGATGGAGTACCAACGTCAGCGACGCAGCACCGACGTTCAACTTGCCCGACCACGAACCAAGCAGGGCGGTGGTGGGATTTACCTGCGCCCAGCCAGTCAGTGCGACGAGGGCGAGGAGAATGGTAATAAAAAGTTTCTTCATAATAGTAAATTGAGTACTTGACGATAAGCCTCGACCTTTTTATCGAAGGACAATGGGTAGGCGCGGGAGGAGGAAGGAAGGCGCCAAAGGGCGATGGAAGAAGGATGAGGGATGAGGGAAGATGTAAGAGGGAAGATGGAAGATGTAAGAGGGATGATGACGGAGGTGTTCACCTTGGGGACGACGGGGATGCCGAGCGAGGCGCAGATGGTTTCTGTGGCCTTCTCGCCTGTGGTGACGATGGCACGAAGATGAGGTAGTTGTTGGAGCAGGGCGGGGATGTCTGTCGGCTCTACCACCTCGAGGAATTTGTCGGAGGCATTATCCTGCAGGCGGCGGATGGCCATAGAAGTATCGAAGAAGGCGAGGCCCTTTTCTTGGCAGAAGGCAACAATCTCGTCAATCTTGAAACGCTTGGCTTCGAGGTCCACGAAGTGGTTCTTGTCGCCAAAGAATATCTGTCCCTCAATGCGCCAATGGTCGTTGATGAAGTTCGGATAGTAAAAATCCATACACCACCGCTTGCGCTGCGGCGGAAAACTGCCTAAGAACAGTACCTTCGCATTCTCAGGCAGAAAGGGGCGCAGCGGATGGTACTCTACCCCACCCTTACTGCGGGCAATATTCTCTGTATTTAGATAGGAAGTCATGGCTTTGTCGTTTTTGCCCCCTGGCAGAAGCCTGCCCCCCGTTTAACGGGGGGCATCTGCATCCAGTATTGTCGTTCCTGTTCCGGCATCTTCTCAATAGCATAGCGGAGCATGGTGCGAGGCATTTTGTGAGCATGTTGACAGAGGAAATCGCGAAGGAGGTCCATCGAGACACGCTTGCCCATTTCGCGGAGCATCCAACCAACAGCTTTTTGCATGAGGTCGTGCGGATGATGCAAATGGATTTCGGCATAACGCAGGCACCACGACGGGTCGCCCATCTGCGAGGTCTTCCACGAACAAACGATGCTCATACGCTGTTTCCAGAGACAGGGACTTTGGGCGAGGTCGTCTAATACCTTTATCTTATGGTCTCTGTCACCCAGATTCGTCGGTAACAGCAGCCAGTGGCCGAGAATCTTATGGACAGAGAGGTCGACGAGGTCCCAGTTGTTCGCTTGCTCAGCGTATTGCAGATAGAGCGTGAGGATTTCGTCGCGGGCGCGGATAGCCTTGTCGTCATTCTCCAATCGTTTGGTGGCCAGTTTCTCAAACTTCGCTACAAGAATCAGCAGGCCGCAGAGCCTCACCTCGTGCCAGCGGCTCATTAACAACTCTGGTATTTCGCTCAAGGGAAAATCTTTAGCCACAGCCTTAACAACCTCACGTGTCTGAGGTACTTTCAGACCGAGGAATTCATCGCCCTCGCCATACTCACCTGGTCCCGTTTTGAAGAACCCCATGAGTATCCGCCGTTGCTCGTCATTCTGCAGCGACTCCATATATCGTATGATTTCTTTTGCCGTCATCTTTTTCAATTTGGGTGCGAAGTTACGAAAAAAATCCCTGAAATCAAAAAGAAATCAGGGAATATTTATAGAGATAGTTGATTGTTAATGCTCGAGATAGGCGGCAACCTTCTTGTCGCGCGTCTCGGCACCACGATGCTCCATGTTCTCCAACACCTTCAGGGCGTTGTCCACCAACTCATGACTCTTGCCTCCGTGGATATTTACCACCATACCCACACCACAAGCATCATGCTCATAAATGCTCTGATAAAGTCCTTTTACGTTACACTTTGTCATATTATCCCTACTTTTGCTTTCTTCTTGTTCAAAAATCGGTGCAAAGGTAATACATTTTGCCAATCCTGCCAAACCTTTTGCTTTCCTTTCAAATATTAAAATCTTTCACAACTTACACTTTGCTCATTTTTTTACTCATTTTTCTTTCATTTTGAAAACTTTCGCCATTTAGTACTCCTTCATTCCTTACATATTGTCATTTTAACAAAAATCTTGTATATATTCATAAAAGGTCTTCCTGTTCGGGTCATATTACAAGATGGAAAGAAGAAAAACGAATTTTTCTTTTGGGTTTCCATTTTTTTTCGTACCTTTGGCAGCCAGAAATGGAATAACATAAAAAGATTACGACTATGAAGATTTTCCAGAGTTCGATTTTCAGGGCGGTGTGCGCCATTGTGATTGGTGTGTTGTTGGTGAAATTTCCGCAGGAAGGCGTAACGTGGCTGACAATAGCCATCGGGGCATTGTTCCTGCTGTCGGGCATCATTGCCCTGATAGCCTACTGGCAAGCCAAGCGGCACGCTGGAGAGTATACCATCACCGACAAGGATGGTCGCGTGGTAAGGGGTGGACAGCCGACATTTCCGATAGTGGGTGCGGGCAGTGTGATACTGGGACTGGTACTGACGCTGACGCCCAATGCCTTTATCAATGGGCTGATGTATATGTTAGCTGTGGTGCTGATATTGGGTGGTGTGACACAACTGATGGCACTGGTAGCCGCACGCCGGCTGGGCAGTGTACCTTTCGGCTATTGGATAATGCCGTCGCTGATTCTGCTGACGGGACTGTTTGTCATCCTGAAACCGATGGAGTCAGCAGAGTTGCCATTGCTGATACTGGGCTGGTGCTCGATACTATATGGCGTCGTTGAACTGATCAATGCATTAAAAATACATCGCCTGCGCAAGGAGGCAGACGATGCATTGGCTATCCAACAGGAAACGCAAGCCGAGGAAATCGAGTCACACATTGGTAACGATGCCCTCGATGTAAGTTCGGAGGATGTGGATACCGGTCTTGTTGTCCCCACCCGAAGGGATGATTAAGTCGGCAAACTGCTTCGTGGGCTCAATGAACTGTTCGTGCATGGGCTTGAGGACTTTTTCGTAGCGATCAAGCACCATGTCAACGGTTCGTCCACGCTCGACGACATCACGACGGATGTTACGGATGAGTCGTACGTCGGCATCGGTATCGACGAAAATCTTCAAGTCCATCATGTCGCGTAGCTTCTTGTAGTGCAGCGTCATGATACCCTCCAGGATGATGACGGGCTTCGGCTCGACATGAACGGTTTCCGGCAATCGATTGGATATAATATAAGAATAGGTGGGCTGTTCGATGGCCTGCCCATTCTTTAACATCTTGATATGCTCGGTAAGCAGTTTCCAGTCGAAGGCATCAGGATGGTCGAAATTGATGGCACGACGCTCTTCGTCGGTGAGATTCGTCGTATCGTTATAGTACGAATCCAAAGGAACGATAGCTGCACAATGAGGAGGCAGCGCTTGGGCAATTTTCTTGACGACGGTGGTTTTTCCAGAACCTGTACCGCCAGCGATTCCAATAATAGTCACTTCTATATTTTACTATTTGACAATTTACTATTTCTTTTCTTTCATCAGATAGATAATGGTAGGCAGGTGGTCGCTATAGCCGTCGAGCCAGACACCGCCGGCATGGGTACGTTTGAGACCGCCTTTGTACTGTCCCTCCTGCTGGAAGAGGTAGTCGCGACGGAAAATCTGATGCTGACGGAACTTCAAGGTATTATAGTCTTGCTTGCCTTCCTGATGAAGCAGGTTTGAGGACACCACAATCTGGTCGAAGAGGTTCCATGCACCATCATAAACCAACGTTCCCGTTCCTGAATCGTGGATTTTCCACCAAGGGTTATACATGCCTCCGGGTTCTACATCCTTGATGTCGCGACGGGCGCCCAGGGCTTCCGACATGGAACGGTCGCGTGGGTCGTCGTTCATATCGCCCATGATGATAATCTTCACTTGCGGATCTTCCTTCTGCAAACGTTCTTTCAGGGCCTTTACCTGTTTACCGGCCAGTTCACGGTAGTAGGATGTTGCTCCGCGGCTGGGCCAGTGGCAGACAATGACAGTCAGACGTTCGCCGGACAGCGTGCCGCTGACGGTGAGGAAACCACGGGTGGCACGATTTTTGTCGATATCCTCCTTCTTCTCATAATTATAAGGTTCTAGACGGACTTTGTTCGGTTTGAAGAGTGCAGGATTATAGATGAGCGCACAGTCAACGCCACGCTGGTCTGGACCTTCAACGTGAATAAACTTGTAACCTCTTTTCTTGAGTGCCGGCTGATTGCAGAGATCCTCCATACAATGGCGGTTCTCGACCTCACTGACACCGATGATGGCACACCCGTCGTTGGGCAGCATGTCGGTACCCATTTCACCCAGAACCGTCGACATGTTGCGCAGCTTATGCTCATATTTCATCTGCGTCCACTTGTTACGACCCTCGGGCAGATATTCATAGTCGTTATGTCCCTCATCGTGCTTGGTGTCGAAGAGGTTCTCCAGATTATAGAACCCGATGCCGTAAATATTGTATTTTTGCGCACGTGCCACAAAAACTCCAGTTGTTAGCAATAAGAATAGCAATAATAATTTTTTATTCATAATCGATACTTTATTTTAGTTATTACCTGCAAAGATACACATTTTTTTTCACATAAAGAACTTTTTACCATGAAAATTTGCATGAACTTAAAAAAAATCACAATAATTGTATTTGTTTTCGTTTTTTTTTCTTACCTTTGTGGCAAATATTAACCTAACAAATAAAGAATTATGCAAAAAAAGCTGAAACTTATTGTGATAGCTCTATGCTTCGCTGCTTCGGCATTTGCTCAGTCGACAAAAGGTACCGTCGTAGACAACTTGGGAAACCCCATCGCCGGTGCCATCGTATCCGTTGAAGGCAGCAATGTCTCAACGACGACCGACGTGAACGGCAATTACCAGATAGCAGCTCCTAATGGTGCAAAGGTTACCATTAAGTATATTGGCTATCAATCGCAGACTGTAGTGCCCGGAAGCACCGTCTATCTGTTGGAGGACGATCTTTCCTTGAAGGAAGAAGAGGAAGAAGAATCCGTGGACAACGATCAGACCTTCACCTTCACGGAAGCTCAGTTGGGCGACGACGACGACATGTCACAGAATGTGACTATCATTTCGTCGAACCAGAACGTGTATGCCTCGCAAGTAGGTTATACTTGGAGCCCCGTTCGCTTCCGTTATCGTGCTTTTACCCAAAAGTACAATGAGATTTACATCAACGGTGTCCAGATGAACGACTTGGAGAGCGGTCAGTTCCGCTATGCACTTGTGGGCGGTCTGAACCAACAGACCCGTAACAGGGAAAACGCACTGCCGTTTGAGTTTAACAACTTCACCATGTCGGCTATGGGTGGTTCGAACAACTACAATTTCCGTCCCAGCAACATGGCAACAGGCCAGCGAGTAACCCTGACGGGTGCCAACCGTAATTATACGGTACGCGCGATGTACACTTATAATAGTGGCTTGCGTCCGGACGGCTGGGCATTCTCGGCTAACGTCACCTACCGCTGGGCAAATATGGAGACGGCCAACGTTCCTGGTACGTTCTACAATTCGCTGTCGTACTTCCTGGGAGCGGAGAAGAAACTGAACGACAAGCACTCGCTGTCGTTGGTAACATGGGGTAATCCTACGGAACGTGCCGCACAGGGTCCTGCCACAGACGAGATGTACTGGATAGCCAACAGCTACTTCTACAACCCGAACTGGGGTTTCCAGGACGGCAAGAAGCGCAGTGTCCGCGTCATCAACGATTTTGCACCCTCAGCCATGCTGACATGGGATTGGAACATCGGACAAAACACGAAGCTGACTACCGCACTGACAGGCCGCTACTCCATCTACAAGAGTACCAATCTGGAGTATAACGACAGCGAGAACCCCAAGCCCAACTACTGGAAGAACCTGCCGTCGAGCTACTACGACGTATGGTATCCTGACGATGTCGCCGGACGTACGCTGAGCGGATATCAGGACTTCTGGCGTGCATGGGCTTATCTGAGCGGTTGCGAGGAAAATCGCCAGATAGACTGGGACAAGCTGTACTTCGCCAACCAGCAAGGCAATGCCACAGGGCGCGACGCTGCGTATTTCGTATCAGCCAGATACAACAACAACATCAACTTGTCCCTGGCCTCAACGCTCAACACCAAGCTGAGCCAGAACACTGCCCTGAACGTAGGTCTGCAGCTGGCTGCAAACATTGGCATGCACTACAAGAAGATTGACGACATGCTGGGGTCGAACAGTCTGCGTAACATCAATACCTACGCGCTTGGCACCTACTCGATTGGCGACCCCCACGTTTATTACGACTTGAGGAACAAGGACGCCATATTGAAGGAAGGCGACAAGTACGGTTATGACTACAACCTGCATGTACGCAAGGCACAGGTGTGGAGCTCGCTGAAGTGGAATATCGATAATTACCAGTCGTTTATCGCCGGTCGCATTGGCGGTGTCACCATGCAACGTGATGGTAAGATGGAGAATGGTATTGCTATATCCCAAGGCAATGGCGTCACCTCTTACGGCAAGAGTGAGGTCGGTAAGTTCTTGGACGGCGGTCTGAAGTGGGGAATCACCTCAAACACCATTAAGAAGAGTGGTTTGACCTGGAACGTTGGCATAGGCTATGAGTTCCGTGCTCCCACTCCCTCAACAGCATTTGTTTCGCCTGAAATCAACAACGACTTCGTGATGCACCTGAAAAACGAGAAGGTGTTCTCGAGCGAGGCCGGTCTGCAGTTTGAGAGTTCAAGGTTCAAGGCCAATATCACCGGTTACTTCAGTCACATGAACGACGTTACCGAGTGGCAGCAGTTCTACGATGACGATGCCAACTCGTTCACCTATGTCTCGCTGACGAATATCCAGAAAGAATACTACGGACTGGAATGGGGTCTCAAGTACAAGATAACACCTTCGCTCAGCATCAGGACGTTAGGAACCATCAGCGACGCCAAGTATGTGAACAATTGCGACGCCGTCTACATGAATTCGACGGAGGGAACATACCACAATGACATAGTATATAATAAGAACATGCGCGAGGGAGGCACCCCGTTGTCGGCATTCAACCTGACGCTGAGCTATAACAGTGGCGGATGGTTTATCGACGTGATAGGTAACTACTACGACCGCATCTACCTCTCCTACTCTCCTACGTACCGCTACGGCAAGACCTTGGAGAACCGCCAGAAGGTGTACGAGAACACCGGCATTAAGGGCGAACAGGTGTTCGACATTGTTGACGGCAAGAAGGTGATTCTTGACCGTGCTTTGGAACAGGCCAAGGGCAAGGGTGGATTCATGCTCGACCTGTCTATCGGCAAGAGCATCCGCATGAGGAAGGGACAGCTCTCCATCAACCTCTCACTGACCAATGTGCTGAATAACCGGAAACTGGTCACTGGCGGTTTCGAGCAGAGCCGAAGCAACTACTCTGTGAATACAACTACTGGCGAGGTGGGCAGTGCCCGTGTCTACAAGTTCGACCGCAACCCGTATAAGTTCTACTCGTACGGCATCAACGGTATGTTGAACCTCAGCTATAGATTTTAATTAGAAACAAGTCATAAGAAATCACTCATTATGAATACCTATATATATAATAAGGTGAAGAAGGTTGCGAAAGTAGGAATGCTGGCATTGCTGGCTTCCGTTTTCGCGAACCTCGTTTCCTCGTGTCAAGACAAGGACTGGGATGCACCTTCGAAGGAAAAGAGCATAGAGTCTTACGGCAACAAATATCTGAAGGAAACCAACCTGAAGACCATTGCCGAAGTGATAGCACTCTATAGCAACGAAATCAACAACAACAGCCTGAAGGAGGTGAAGCAGCCCATGCAGATTAAAGGTGTTGTCACTGGCAACGACGAGGAGGGCAACATCTACAACAGCCTGTATATCCAGGATAATACGGCGGCCATTGCCATTAGCATTTCACAAAGCGGACTGTACGCAGCATTACCTGTAGGACAGGAGATTCTTATAGAACTGTACGGCCTGTATATCGGCGGCTACGGCAAACAGCCTCAGATTGGCACCACCTATACCAATCCCAACAAGGAAGGTGCTACGCCACAGGTTGGTCGTATGAGCCGTTACATTTGGAAGGACCATTACAAACTGATTGGTACCGTAGAAGGTAAGACTGCAGTACCCCTTGAGGTGAAATGGAATTTCAATTCGCTGGATATCAACAAGGACTGCGGCAAACTGATTACCCTGAAAGGCGTCTCGCTGGCCGAGGCTGACGGTAAGGCTGTGTTTGCTCCTACCGACGGCAGTGTACCATTGACTGCCAACTGTGCCAACCGCGTCATTACCGGTCTGAGCAATGTCGTGGTACGCACCAGCACCTATGCCGACTTTGCCAAGACGGTAATGCCTACAGGACAGGTAGACATTACGGGTGTGGCAACGCGTTACAACGACACCTGGCAGATTCTGATGCGTAAGCTAAGTGATATCACAGCGTCGAGCACTGAGCCTGCTCCCGTGGCTACTCCTACAGGAAGCGGTACGCAGAATGATCCGTACAACGTTGCTGCTGTCACACAATTCACCAAGGCTCTGGCTGCTGATGCACAGGCTGGTCCTGTCTATGCCAAGGGTTACGTGGTCAAAGTGACTGATATTGACACCAGCGGAAGCTATGGTAATGCCACCTATCTCATTTCCGACCAGAAGGACGGATCAACAGGCTCGTTCCAGGTGTATCGCGGCTACGGACTGAACAACGTGAAGTTCAATGCTGGCGCAACACCTATCAAGGAGGGTGACGAGGTTACCGTCTATGGTAAGGTGGTGAACTATAAGGGCAACACGCCGCAATTCGCCCAAGGCAGCTACATCTACATGCTGAACGGAAAGACGAAGTAAACATCCAATAGAACAATAAAAACTAAAAGATATGAAAAGGAAATTAAATTATCTGATTGCGTTGGCCCTGATGGCCTTCACATTCACAAGTTGTGAGGACGTTCCATCTCCCTTCGGAGAAGTCGTACCGCCAAAGAATGACGATGTTGTTGACATCGAACCTGCAGGTTCTGGCACAGAGGCCGACCCCTTCAACGTGGCAGGTGTCATAGAGTATGTCAGTGGTCTTGGAGCTGATGTCGTATCACCCAAGGATGTTTATTTCAAGGGTTACATCACTTCTATCACTGAGGTTTACGGCACCCAGTATGGTAACGCTACCTTCGAAGTGTCTGACACTGAGGATGGCGGCAACAAGTTCCTCTGCTATCGCGTAAAATACTTTGATGGTCAAAGTTACAGCAATCCCAGCGACCCCAATATCAAGGAAAAGGATTTGGTAGTCATGTGCGGTAAGGTGGTCAACTACAAAGGTAACACTCCTGAGACCTCTTCCAATGCTGCCTGGCTGTACTCCCTCAATGGCAACAAGGGCAGCGGCACGACGCCACCTCAGCCCAGTGGTGGTGACGCCAAGGGTACAGGTACGGCAAACGACCCCTTCAACATCGCTGCGGCTATTAAGAAGTGTCAGGAAGTTGGTGAGACAGCCTCTGCTGAGAGCTATTATATCAAGGGTATCGTTGTCAAAGGCGGCACTGTTTCCGGTGGCTATGGCAACTTGACGTTCACTTTGGGTGATAGCAAGGACGCTACAGACGTATTTACTGCGTTCCAAGTGGCTGGTACCGATGGTGAGAAACTCGCTGACGGCTTTGAGGTAAAGGCTGGCTCTGAAGTCGTGATTTATGGTCCTGTTGTGAATTACAAGGGCAATACGCCAGAGACCTCTGGCAAGAGTGCTGCACAAATTGTTACCATCGACGGCAAGAAGACCAGCGAAGGTGGTGACAATCCTCCTGTTAGTGGCAACGACGGATCGCTGGAGAAGCCCTTCACCCCAGCTGAGGCTAACGCATTTATTGCGACATTGGCTGCTGACACGAATACGGACAAGGACTACTACATCAAGGGTAAGATTGTAAAATATGCCAATAATGGCGAATTCGGCACAAAGTACGGCAATGCTTCTTTCTACATCTCTGCCGATGGCAGTGAGAGTAGTGAACAGTTCTATGTCTTCCGCACGTTGTATCTTGGCAATGTGAAGTACAGCGATGATTCATGGACAAAGCCTGTAGTTGGTAACGAGGTTGTTATCTGCGGTAAGTTGGTCAACTACAAGGGCAATACTCCTGAAACCGTTGCCAACCAGAGCTATATTTACTCACTGAATGGAAATACGGAAGGCGGCGGCGGTGGCAGCACTGCAGAGAGTGGCACGCTGGAGAAGCCTTTCACCCCAGCTGAGGCTAACGCATTTATTGCGACGTTAGCTGCTGACACGAACACGGACAAGGACTACTACATCAAGGGGAAGATCGTAAAATATGCCAACAATGGCGAATTCGGCACACAGTACGGCAATGCAACCTTCTATATCTCTGCCGATGGTAGTGAGAGTGGTGAGCAGTTCTATGTCTTCCGCACGTTGTATCTTGGCAATGTGAAGTACAGCGATGAATCGTGGACAAAACCTGCCGTTAAAGATGAGGTGATTATCTGTGGTAAACTGGTCAACTACAAGGGCAATACACCTGAGACCGTTGCCAACAAGAGCTATATTTACTCTTTGAACGGAAATACTAAGTAAATGAAACAAAAATCTTTATATATGGTAGCCGTAGCAATAGTCTGCGGCGCCATGCTTTATATGTCCTGTTCAAATAAAGTTGACACCGTAGTGCAAGAACCAATCACCCAGGGCAATCCCTATCTGCCCTTATGGGAACATATTCCCGACGGTGAGCCGTATGTGTTTGAAGATCCGGACAATCCCGGCAAGCTGCGTGTTTATATCTATGGCTCGCACGACGACTTGAAGACCATGTACTGCGGTCGCGACCAAGTGGTGTGGTCGGCTCCTGTAGAGGACCTGACCCAATGGCGCTACGACGGAGAAATCCTGGTGGTGAACAAGAATGCCAAGGGCGAACCCTTCGATTCTGCCGGTACTGCCGACGTGTTGTTTGCCCCTGACGTGACGCTGGTGACGGACAGCACGGGCAAGAAGACCTACTACCTCTTCCCCAACGACCAGACAGGCTTCCGCAATGGTCTGATTGCCAAGAGCGACAGTCCCAAGGGGCCTTTCGAGGTGTGCAACTGGAATGCCGACGACCCCAACAAGGTGGACGGCATCTATGGCTTCGACCCTGCCGTGTTTGTGGATGACGACGGCCGCGTCTATGGCTACTGGGGTTTTGAGCACTCGATGGCTGCAGAGATTGATCCTGCGACGATGTGTACCGTAAAGCCTGGAACAAAGGTGGTAGACGGCATGGTTTCCGGCAGAAACGAGCCAGGAATCTTCCGTTTCTTCGAAGCATCCTCGCTCCGTAAGATCAAGGATAAGTACGTCTTTATCTATAGCCGCTTCACAGAGGATGGCGAATTCGGCCTGCCCACGTCGAACTATACGCTGGCATACGCCTATAGCGACAAGCCGTTAGGTCCCTGGACCTATGGCGGCACCATCATTGACGGTCGTGCCCGCGAGAAAGACGAGCAGGGCAATGTCATTGCCTCTGCCGTTCCCGACGGTAACACCCACGGCTCGATTTGCGAAATCAACGGCCAGTGGTATGTCTTCTATCACCGTCAGACCGGTACCGACGAATATGCCCGTCAGGCCATGGTGGCTCCTATCACCGTCAAGGTGGAGGAAGGTGCTGGCGGCAAGGTGGAAATCAGCGAGGGCGAATACAACTCCGAGGGTTTTGCCCTCAACGGCCTCAATCCCTTCGAGCGCCATTCTGCAGGTATCGCCTGCTGGCTGACGGGACCGAAGCCAGCCATCCACGAATGGCCCAACAACACATTCTATGGTTCGTACGTTGAGGCATCGTATGGCACTGACAGCAATTTTGAGGCTCCTTACGACCTGAAGAATAATACCAACCGCGTGGTAAACAACACCGACGGCAGCATCGTGGGTTATAAGTACTTCAACTTCGACGCCAAACGTTTGGCAACAGGAAAGAACCTGATGCTCGTCCTGCGACTCATCCCCGAGGGTATCGACGGCACCGTCGAAGTCTGGATGGATCGTCCCTGGGCGTCTCAGGGTGGCAAGAAGATTGGTGAGATAGCGCTGAAGGCCGATATGCCGAAGACCAGCACCGACATCGCGATCGGTATCTCTGCGGATGCCAAAGAACACGACCTTGCAAGCAAGCACGCCATCTTCATCCTCTTCAAGTCCGACACCAAGGAGAAGTCGCTTTGCACCCTCGAAGACCTGGTATTCACATTTGCTGAATAAAAAAGTAGCGCGAATATTTGGTCAGTTCAAAAAAAAGTCGTACCTTTGCACCCTCGAAATTGCGAATAAGCGAAATTTAGTAAAAATAACATTATAATTAACAAGCAAAAATGAAAAAAGGTATTCATCCAGAAAACTATCGCCCCGTCGTGTTCAAGGACATGTCCAACGGCGATATGTTCCTCTCGAAGTCTACAGCAAAGACTAACGACACCGTAGAGTTCGAAGGCGAAACTTACCCTGTGGTAAAGATTGAAATTTCGAGCACTTCTCACCCGTTCTATACCGGTAAGAGCAAGCTCGTCGACACCGCTGGTCGCGTCGACAAGTTCATGAGCCGCTACGGTAAGGCTGCGAAGAAATAAAATATTTCACGCTACAGAACAAGACCTCTAAGGCGCGTCCAGGGTAGTTGCATATGCCCATGGTTGCGCCTTTTTTGTTTAATTCAACACTAAGAACTATTTGATGACAAAAACTATCTGGAAACTATTCTTACTACTTGCAACAGCAACTCTGTCTTCCTGCGGAGGTGGAGACGATGACAACTCCGGAGGTTCACAGAACAAGAATGAAAACAACAAGCCGACAGTAGTAACAAACGACAACAGGAATACGACAGGACCCTTGGAAGCTCAGACAAGGCTGGAATTCCCGCGTCTGAAAAGCGGTATCGTACTTGTCCACTATGCCGAGCTCAACAAGAACACCAATCAAACCGGTGTCAACTACTGCGTAGAATGGGACACCGAATTAGGCTCCCAACGCTGGAGTTGCTACCAGCTATACAGCAGCATCAATTATCACACCACTTATAATGTTAAAAAATATTGGGGCGAAAACGACGGATCGCTTTCGCCAACATGCCAGTATCCGAATAATCCCCTGCTGCCGCCAGAATATCAGTTCACAAGCGACCCCTACAAGTATTCCGGCTACGACCACGGACACATCTGTCCCTCTGCCGACCGTCTGAGGGCTACGGAATGTAACTATCAGACCTTCTTCATCACCAACATGCAGCCGCAGTATAATAAGTTCAATGCCGGCTTGTGGCAGGAAATGGAGAATGACGTCCGTAACTGGGTCAGCATGTCCGACACGCTATACGTCTGCAAGGGTGGTACTATTGATAACGAGGAGTATATCCTTGAATACGTCAATCAGAGAAGCCATCAGTCCACCCGCGTCAACAAATCCCACATCCCTGTGCCGCGCTTCTTCTATATGGCGCTACTCAGCAGAAAGGGCGATACTTGGGAGGCGATGGCCTATTGGGCGCCAAACCTGAACGAAAACCATACGCTTGACCCTCACAAGGGTTATGCCCTCAAGATTGACCGTCTGGAGGAACTGACCGGCATCGACTTTTTCTGCAATTTACCCGACGATATTGAGGATGAAGTGGAAAGCAAGCTGACACTTAGCTACTGGTTTAAATAAAAAATCCTAAAACTTTTGGCTATAACGAGGATTTTTCGTAACTTCGCACAAGAATTCATTCTAACGCAAAACAATAAACAACAAAAAATGAAAACTATCTATGATTTTACTGTCAAGGACAGAAAAGGTAAGGACGTATCAATGAAAGAGTATGCTAACGAAGTACTGTTGATTGTCAATAGTGCTACGAAGTGCGGTTTCACCCCCCAGTATGAGGAGTTGGAGAAACTCTATAAAGACTACCACAGCCAAGGGTTCGAAATACTCGATTTCCCCTGCAACCAGTTCGGTCAGCAGGCTCCTGGCACTGACGAGTCGATTCATGAGTTCTGCAAGCTGAATTTCGGCACTGAATTCCCCCGTTTCAAGAAGGTAAAGGTCGTTGGCGACGATGCCGACCCGCTGTTCAAGTTCCTGCAGGAGCAGAAGGGTTTTGCTGGCTGGGATATGGACCACCCCATTGCCCACATCCTCGACGATATGCTGTCGAAAGCAGATCCTGACTACAAGCAGAAGCCCGACATCAAGTGGAATTTCACCAAGTTCCTCGTCAACAAGAAAGGTCAGGTGGTAGCCCGTTTCGAACCCACAGAGAAGATTGAGAATATTGAAGCTCAGATTAAGGAACTGCTTTAAGAATTGATAATTGACAATGATGGAACATACAAAATGTCTGATTATTGGCAGCGGACCCGCAGGGTATACCGCTGCCATTTATGCATCCAGAGCCAATCTCAATCCCATTGAGTACGCTGGCATGCAGCCCGGTGGGCAGTTGACACAGACTACCGAGGTAGAAAACTTCCCCGGCTATCCTCAGGGCGTTGACGGCAACCAGATGATGATGGACCTGCGCGAACAGGCCGAACGCTTTGGCGCAGACATCCGCGACGGCGAAATAACGAAGGTCGACTTCTCGCAGCGCCCTTACAAAGCCTGGGACGATGCCGGTCGGGAATTGGAGGCCGACACCGTGATTATTGCCACAGGTGCCTCTGCCAAGTATCTGGGACTCGACGATGAGCGCAAATACAACGGTCAGGGTGTCAGTGCCTGCGCCACCTGCGACGGTTTCTTCTACCGCAAGAAGACGGTAGCAGTCGTGGGTGGCGGTGATACCGCCTGCGAAGATGCCCTCTATCTCAGCGGACTCGCCAAGAAGGTGTATATGATTGTCCGCAAGCCCTTCCTGCGTGCCTCAAAGGTCATGCAGCAGCGTGTCATGGAGCGTGAGAACATCGAAATCCTCTTCGAACACAATACGCTGGGACTCTTTGGCGAGAATGGTGTCGAAGGTGCCCATCTGGTAAAACGCAAGGGTGAGGCCGACGAACAGCTGGTAGACATCCAGATTGATGGATTCTTCCTAGCCATTGGACACAAGCCCAACACCGACATCTTCAAGGAATGGCTCGAAACAGATGAAGTAGGCTATCTGAAGAAGATTGACGGCACGCCGCGCACCAAGCTGCCAGGCATCTTCGTTGCAGGCGACTGTGCCGACCCCGTCTATCGTCAGGCCGTCAGCGCTGCAGGCACAGGCTGCCAGGCAGCCATCGAAGCAGAACGCTTCCTATTAAACAGTTAGTCTCTCTAGAAAAAAATGGTAAAAAACGGAAAAAGCCCCGCTTCACAGCGGGGCTTTTTCATCAAAAAACTAAATTAATCAACCATAAACCTTAACCATTAAAAATCTTTTCACTGGCAAAAGTACAACAAAAATTCAATACATGAGTTCAGTTAGCGTTAATTAAGGTTTAAAATTCGTGATTTTCACGTTTTATCTACCAAAAATCACGCATTTTAAACCAAAATCGATAGGTTTAACATCTTTTTAGCCTATTTTTTGTTGTAATTTGAAGCAAAATAATTATATTTGCAGCATCAAATTAGTCGCCAATGAGTATTTTAAACGTTCTCTTCATCGCAATTATACTGTTTCTTGCAGGATATTCCCTTCGATTGAAGCTCAGACAAAAGCCGGAAAGTGGTAATTTTCTGACTTTCGAGGGGCTGAATCTGCAGGTCAGTAACGACGATGTGATGCAATTCATTCGCGACACAGCCGAAAATTTCAGGCCAACCATGGAAAGCAGAAATATCTCCTTCAACGTCAAATGCAGCCCTGAGAGCATGATGGGGTGGATAGATACCGAAAAACTCGATACAATCTTTCTGTTGTTGCTTGCCGACATCATCAAAGGTTGCCCCGAAGAAGGGAAAATCACCATTCAGGCCAGTACCAACCGCAATTTCGACTCCGTCACCATCCGCATCAACGACAATAGCAGCACATCACTGACGAAAAGCCTGTTCATTGCCCGGCAACTGGTCAACATGCATCACGGCAACCTGCGTAGCGAACACTACGAAGGTCAGGGCAATACGGTAATCATCGAACTGCCTATTAAGAAAGACATACTCGTGGCGAAACAAGCCACGCTGCCAACAGAACAGACAGCCAGCACGCAGCCGTCTTCGTTCCATATTCCCACCAATATCCAGCTGAATATTCCGACCATCGAACTGCCCGAAGGCATTGCCGAAGGTAGCCAGTCGCTTGGCACCCTTGTACAACAGGCCTACAATTCGCCCAGCCATCAGTTCCTGCAGAAGGCCACGAAATGCGTTCAGGAACACCTCGACGACAGCGACTACGACCGCGATGCCTTTGCCGCCGACATGGGAGCCAGTGCCAGCACGCTCTACAACAAGCTGCGTGCACTGACCGGCAAAAACGTCACTGTATTCATTCGCGACATCCGCATCCAGACCGCCATCAAGCTGGCCAAGGACCATCCCGACCTGCGCGTCAGCGATATTGCCTATCGCGTAGGCTTCAAGGATCCCAAATACTTTGCCACTACCTTCAAGAAAGTCACCGGCAAGCAGCCCAAGGAATATTTCGACGAAATCAGAAACGAATAAATACACATGTATTTTTATGCAGCGTCATCCATTGTACGCGACGTGAGCCATAGGCCGGTGAAGGTCAGGAGGCCGTTCATCATCAGCAGTTCGTAGCCGAAATGATAGCCGGTGGTCTGGCCCACCACATATTCGATGGCGTAGCACAAGAAGGGCGAGGCCACGGCGACATACGGCACCAAGCGGTCGTTGACGGGACGTTTAGTGAGCAGTCCATAGGCAAAGAGGCCCAGCAGGGGACCGTAGGTGTAGCCGCAAATGATGTAGATGGCATCAATGAGACTGGTGGAATTGACGGCCTTGAACAGCAGGATGAACAGCACGAAGACACCACAGACCGCAATATGGGTGCGCTTGCGCAGGCGTTCGTCGTCCTTTCGTCCAAGGATATCCACACAGTAGATGGTAGTCAGCGAGGTCAGCGCGGAGTCGGCACTGGAGAACGCCGCCGCCACGATGCCAAGGACGAAGAGGATGGGGATAACGGCGATATAATCGCCGCCCGCAGTAAAGGAACTGACGAAATGCGGCAGGAGGTCGTCGCCGCTGGCGGGAAGGGCCATGCCCTGTCGCTGATACCACATGGTAAGCAGAACGCCCAAGGCCAGAAACAGCATGTTAGCCGGTAGAAAAGCCACGCCGTAGGTACACATGTCCTTCTGCGCTCCACGTAACGTCTTGCACGTCAGATTCTTCTGCATCATGTCCTGATCGACACCTGTCATCACCAACACGACGAAGACACCGCTGAGGAACTGTTTCCAGAAATTCTGCTTCGATGCCCAGTCGTCCCAGACGAAGACGCGCGACAGCGCGTTACTATCGACGGCACTGACGGCCGCACTCATGGTCAAGCCCAAATCCTCTGCCACCTTATATATAATTAGGAGCAGGGCTGCAAAGAGGCAGAGCGTCTGGAAGGAGTCCGTCCACACCAGCGTCTTGATGCCTCCCGTGCGGGTGTACAGCCAAATGAGCAGCACGAGTATCACCGTCGTCACGGCGAATGGCACGCCGTGCGGTTCGAACACGAAACGCTGCAGGATGATGCATACCACGTAGAAGCGCACAGCAGCACCCGTCATCTTCGACAGCAGGAAGATCCATGAGCCCGTCTTGTGTGAACGCCGTCCCAGCCGTTGTCCCAGATAAGCATAGATGGACGTCAGGTTCAGCCGGTAATACAGCGGCAGCAGTGCGAAGGCCACCACCACATAGCCCAGAATAAAACCCATGCACATCTGCAGATAGGTCATCTGTGTGTTCAACACCATGCCTGGCACTGAAATAAACGTGATGCCCGATATGGACGCACCGATCATGCCGAAGGCCACCATAAACCACGGCGACTTCTTGTCGGCGCGATAGAACGTCTCGTTGGTTGCCCGCCGTCCCTGCCACCTGCTCATGGCAAAAAGTAAGGCAAAATATGCCAGTACTATCACAATTATCATCATAACGGGTGCAAAGGTAGCAAAAAGTTAAGAGTTAAGAGTTAAGAGTTAAGAAAAAATGTAAGACAAATGTAATTTTCTTCATTCTTCATTCTTCATTCTTAATTAAATTATGTAATTTTGCAGGCGGTAATTATTCACCAACAACAAAAAACAATGGCAAAACAGAAAAAATTCATCCTTCAGGAGAGTGAGATTCCAACACAGTGGTACAACATTCAGGCCGACATGCCCAACAAACCCATGCCGCCTATCCATCCGGCTACCAAGCAGCCGTTGGGAGTAGATGACCTCGCACACATCTTCCCACGCGAGTGCTGCGTGCAGGAGCTCGATACGGAGCACCGCTGGATAGACATCCCTGAAGACGTACTCGAGAAGTACAAGTACTATCGTTCTACCCCGCTGGTGCGCGCCTATGCCCTCGAAGAGGCCCTTGGCACACCTGCCCACATCTATTTCAAGAACGAGTCAACCAACCCCTTAGGTTCCCACAAGATCAACTCTGCCCTACCCCAGTGCTACTATGCCAAGCAGGAGGGCACGACCAACGTCACCACTGAGACGGGTGCCGGACAGTGGGGTGCAGCCCTCAGCTATGCTGCCAAGATCTATGGCCTCGACTGCGCCGTCTATCAGGTGAAGATTACCATGCAGCAGAAGCCCTACCGTTCTTCGATTATGCGCACCTTCGGCGCCGTCGTCACAGGTTCTCCATCAATGTCAACCCGTGCCGGTAAGGACATCCTGACCAAGGACCCCACGCACTCTGGTTCGCTGGGTACCGCTATCTCTGAGGCTGTCGAGTTGGCTACGACCACTCCCAATTGTAAATATACGCTCGGCTCTGTGCTGAACCACGTAGGCCTGCATCAGACCATCATCGGTCTGGAGGCTGAGAAGCAGATGCAGATGGCTGGCGAATATCCTGACATCGTCATCGGCTGCTTCGGTGGCGGTAGTAACTTCGGTGGTATCTCGTTCCCCTTCATGCGTCACAACCTCAGCGGCGAGCGCCATACGGAATTCATTGCTGCCGAACCCGACAGCTGTCCGAAGCTGACTCGCGGTCAGTTCCGCTACGACTTTGGTGACGAGGCAGGTTATACCCCGCTGTTGCCCATGTTTACGCTGGGCCACAACTTCAAGCCCTCGAACATCCATGCCGGCGGTCTGCGCTATCATGGTGCCGGCATGATTATCTCGCAGTTGATTAAGGACGGCTACATGCATGGTGTTGATATTCCTCAGCTTGAGACTTTCGAGGCCGGTATGCTGTTTGCCCGTACGGAGGGCATCATCCCCGCTCCTGAGAGCACCCACGCCATCGCCGCCACCATCCGCGAAGCTAAGAAGTGCAAGGAGACTGGCGAGGAGAAGGTCATCCTCTTCAACCTCTCCGGCCACGGACTCATCGACATGCCGTCGTACGAAGCCTTCATCAAGGGCGACCTGCAGAACTACACGGTTACCGACGAGATGATTGCCGAGAACCTGGCCGAGTTAGACAAGCAATAGTATATATACTCAACTTTCGCAAGCTCAGTCTCGTGAGAGGTAAGAGGTGAGAAGTAAGAGGTGAGAGATATGTTGGATAAAACCATTAGAGGACTATTCTCTTACCTCTTACCACTCACCTCTAAAAAGTGAGTTTGTGAAACATGCGAAACTTGAATTACAATCCCCAATTGTCGTATTGTACGTCGAAACCGCCGAGGAGAAACCAGTTGGCCAGCTCGCGCTCATAGAGACGTTGCAGGTAGGTGGGAGCCTCGACCTGGTCGTATAGGGGAAGTCCGGGCAGGATGCTGCCAGACTCAGGTACTGACGAAGGAGTAGACAGGAGATAAGCAACGACGGACAGGATGTCTTCAAGGGTGATGCCGGCATCTTCCAGCATTTCCTCGGCATCCTCTGGTGTCAGGTCGACCTTGGCCAGTGCGTCCTTGATGCCCGGTACCATGTCCATGAGCATAGCCAGGATACCGGCCCTGTTGGCACGATGTGCTTCAATCTGCTCAGGAACCAATTTGATATTGATTAGCTTGCGCAGGTCGATACCCCAACTCTCCAGCGTCTTGAGAACCTTGAGAATGTTGAGGTCTTTCACCACGTCGTGGTAATAGCGGTTCTGCCCGCCCTCGTAGTAGAGTACGGGCCACACCTCAATGGCGGCAACGGTCTGGATGAGCCATACGATGGCCGAGAGGGAGTGGTTGAGCTTGAACACCAGCGTATTGGTCTGGAGGTTGGTCTTTCCTGGAACCAAACTGGGCGTAAAGCCCTTGTCGCGCATCCAAGGGATGATAGGACGTACGCATTGGATGGGTACGTAGTTGTCGTGACGGCTGTGCTCGATGAAGTAACGCTGAGTCGTGTCAATGTCCCAGCCGTTCATGAGGTTGATCTTCTCCAATGCAGCCATGAAAGCCTTGGCCTGGTCGCTCTCCACGTCCATGTAGGCGGGTTGGATGAGGTTATGCAACGAATCCCGCATGCTGACGCCATAGTCGCCGAGCGTGCTTTTCTTCTTGGTCTTGACATATTCCTTCGCACCAGAGGCCAGAGGTTCCTTGAACAGGTCCTTGTAGTCGATGTCGAGGTGCAGGTTCTCAACGGCCGAGATGAGCATCATGACAACATCCTTGCAGTCCTCGCACCAGTCGCGCTTGACATACTCCTTGTAGGCAATGACATAGTCGGTAGGACCACCGCCGGCAAAGGACTTGGTGAAGGTGACGCCCTTGTCCTTATACTCTTGATCGCGCAGCTTGGCCACATAGAGGGTCTCGGAACCGCCCTGCGAGAAACCGAGGTTGAACAGGTACTTGCCTTGGGAGATACCCTTGTCGGCAAGCAACTGACGGGCAGCCAGCAAACCGTCGAGCGAGTTGCGGGCATTTACGTCGCCGCTATGGTAGAACGAAGGTTTGTCGATGCTTGAACCGTAACCGATGAAATCGCTCATCACGAGGATATAGTAGGGTTTCAACGGGTTGGAGATGAGTCCGTTGAGCAGCTCGGTGTTACCTGTCGACGGTGCATCCTCGGGGTCGCCCAGCGTGGCACGGTTGAAGAGCATGATGCCGTCGCAGGGTGCCGTGCCTTTGGCAATCTCAGAGGGGATGATGATGACTCCACTGATGGTAACGGGCTTGCCGTCGACATCCTTCGAGGGATATTCATAGACGTAACGGCGGACGTTGCGCGAGCAGAGCGTCACTCCGCCTGCCCTGGTCTTGATGGTGGTGTCGGCCTCGGCAATAATCTTATAAGTGTACTCCTCTGCGGCACAGGTCAACACACAGGCTACGAGTGCCAATATGATGATTGCTGTCTTTTTCATTTGCTTTTGATATGATGATTGCTAAAAACTTGCTTCATTTCTCAACGCGTATCCAGTCGGCATCTAACCATCCGCGATCCGCTTTGGCATCGGTTTCGACGCTGACGAAACCAAACTTCGCACCAATCCATTTGCCCTGGCGCATCTGGAAATCGTCGCCGCAGTCGGTGAACTTCTTACCATTCAGGCTGTAGGCAAAATGCACAATGGGTTTGCCGCCATGAGCGACACCAGCCTCAGCATTCGTGACGGTAAGGCGCAGATAGATATCCTCATGGATGCCTGGTTTATAATCAATCTTGTCCTCGGCAGTAGGTTTGAGGGTTGCGATGAGCTTTTCCTCTTGGGCCTTGTCCTTGTCGGCATCATGGCAGGTGAGTTGTAGCAGTTGGAATGCTCTGCCCACACGTTTCACCACCAATGCGGAATAGTCGAGTCCCATCATGATGAGACCACCCATCTGACCGTCAGCCTTCGATGTGAAGCGAATCTTCGTGGTGACGGTGAACTCGTCGGCAGGGGTCTTTTGCAACAGCATGTTAGGAACGAGGAAAAGGTTTGAGGGCACATCTTCCTTCTGACCTCTCACATCAGACATCTTATAAGTATAGATGCGCATGGTGCCAAAGGCGGTGGGAACGCCGAATTTCTCGTCGTAGTTGGCCTGCCACTGCCACTGCTTGCCAATCGTCGTGCCGTCGAACTCATCGCTCTCAGCGGGGTTGACCACGACGGTGCTCGACGTTTTCGGCTTCTGATATGTCGTCACGGGCTCCCCCTTCTTTCCCATGATGGGCCACTCTGAACTCCAGTCAACGGGATTCAAGTGAACCACGCGACCATAGGCCTCCTTGTCCTGGAAGTGGACGAACCAGTCCTCACCATATTTATTATGTACCCACGCACCTTGGTGAGGGCCGTTGATGGCGGACTTGCCCTGCGCGAGGACGATTTTGTGTTCGTAAGGACCGTAGGGGCTCTTGCTGCGCATGGCCAACTGGAAGCCTTCAGGGACGCCACCAGCAGGACACATAATCCAATACCAGCCGTCGCGCTTGTAGAACTTCGGACCCTCGCAGGTGCGGTTTTCAGTGCCATTACCGTCGAACACGATGACAGACTGTCCGATGGCCTTTGTGCCGTCGGCACTCATCTCGCGAACCGTCAGCACAGAGGCATATTTCGCACGGCTGTTAGCCCAGCCGTTGACCAGATAGCAGCGTCCGTCGTCGTCCCATAACGGGGTTGTATCGATATATCCCTGTCCGCGAATGACGCAGACGGGAGCCTCCCATTCGCCAGCAGGGTCGCCGTTGCGCGTCTTGACCATCATGACGCCGAAGTCGGGGTCGCCCCAATAGATGTAATATTGTCCGTCGTGATAGCGAATGCTCGGAGCCCAGACGCCATTGCCGTGCTGCGGCGTGTTGAAATGTTCGATGAGTTTACCATCGCCCTCGTAGAGCTTGTCAAGGGCATAGCCCACAATCTCCCAGTTCACCAAATCCTTCGAGTGGAGGATGGGCAGCCCTGGAGTACACTGAAACGAGGATGCCGTCATGTAGTAGTCCTCGCCAGATGGTCCCACGCAAACGTCGGGGTCGCTGTAGTCGGCATTAATCACGGGATTGGTATAGGTGCCGTCACCATTGTCGGGCGACCATACCTGCGATCGGTATTGGCCCATCAGCGTCATGGGCAACACCATCAATAGCATCAAGAGCAGTTTTCTCATATTCCATTTGTTTTAGCATGTTGCTTCTGGGTGCAAAGTTAGTCATTTTTTAGGAAATACGCACGTTTTTTGTTCAAAAACAGTCCTTTTGCCCATAAAACCATGAGGCTTAAGGACAAAAGCGACTGATAATCGTCTATTTCTATAGGACAACACAACTGATAAGTATGAAAAAACTATTATTGACATGCTGCCTCGTCCTGACAACAATGGGCGTTATGGCACAAAAGTGGGAAGGACTGGCTGACACGCCGCAGATGGGATGGAGCACATGGAACAAATTCCAAGGTAACATCTCGGAGGACATTATTAAGGGCATTGCCGACGCCATGGTCGAAAGCGGATTGCGCGATGCAGGCTATGTGTACATCAACATTGACGACTGCTGGCACGGCAAGCGCGACGCTGACGGCTTCATCCAGACCGACCCTGTCCGCTTCCCTCATGGCATGAAGGCCGTGGCTGACTACGTACACAAGAAAGGACTGAAACTGGGCATCTACAGCGATGCAGGCACGGCCACCTGTGCCGGTATGCCGGGCTCGCTGGGTCACGAATACCAGGATGCCGTCCAATATGCCCGCTGGGGTGTCGACTACCTGAAATACGACTGGTGTAACACCACGAACGTCAATCCGCAGGGTGCCTATCAACTCATCAGCGATGCCCTGCGCGCTGCCGGCCGTCCCATTCTGCTGAGCATGTGCGAATGGGGTAATAGCAAACCTTGGCGGTGGGCTCGCGACGTAGGTCACTCGTGGCGCACCACGCCCGATATCTGGTGCGATTTCGATTCGCTGCGCGTATTTCCCGGCTACACCCAGTTTGGTGTCATGCAGTGCATCGAGCTCAACGACACGCTGCGCCAGTATGCCGGTCGCGGTCATTGGAACGACCCCGACATGCTGGAAGTGGGCAATGGCATGACGGAGAACGAGGACCGCGCCCACTTCACCATGTGGTGTATGATGGCCAGTCCGCTCATTCTCGGCAACGACGTGCGCTCGATGAGCGAAGCCACGCGTAACATCATCATGAACCGCGAGATGATTGCCGTCGACCAAGACGCGCTGGGCATTCAGGGACTGCACTACTGCGACCGCGACGGCTTGCAGTTCTGGTTCAAGCCGCTGGCTGGCGGCGACTGGGCATTCACCATCCTCAACCCCACCCGTCAGGACATCACGTTCGAACTGAACTGGCAGGACTTCAACCTCACCGATCGCGAAGTCAGCGGACTTAGTACCGCCTTCGACACCAAGGTCTATCAGGTATACAACCTCTGGACCCACAAGCTGGAGGGCAAGACGTCGCTGAAGAACAAAGCCGACCGCAAGCTCACCGTCAAGGCTCGCGACGTGATATCCTACAGGCTAAAAGCGACAGAGGTGTCGCTGTTACAAAATGTGCAGGCCTACGAGAGCATGTCGCTGAACGGCGACTGGCATTATATCGTTGACGTGCAGGAAGAGGGTTACTACGACTACCGCATGAATCCTACGCGCTGGGGATTCTTTCAGAACGCGAAGCCCCAACGTCCTGAGGACCTCATCGAATACGACTTCGACAAATCGCCTACAATGCACATTCCCTCCGACTGGAATACACAGGACGGGCAGCTTTTTTTTTACGAGGGAACGGTATGGTTTAAGACCAGTTTTCAGGCTGCACCCATGCAGGACTGCCGCACACTGCTCTACTTCGGTGCCGTCAACTACGACTGTCACGTGTATGTGAACAGCACACATGTGGGTCACCATATCGGTGGTTTCACACCCTTCAACTACGATGTCAGCGACCTGTTGAAGGAGGGTGAGAATACGATTATTGTGAAGGTGGATAACAAACGCCATGCTGAGGATGTGCCTACACAAATCTTCGACTGGTGGAACTATGGCGGCATTACGCGCGATGTGAAGTTAGTGAAGCTGCCCAAGACCTACATTGAGGACTACACCCTCAATATGGTCGGTGGTTCCCCCACCGGCACCAAAGCCAAGAAGCAGAAGCTTAGCTTTACAGCCCAGCTGAACAGACAGGAAGCCGGCCACAAGGTGACCGTCAGCATACCCGAACTGAAACTACAGCATCAACTCACCACCGATGCCGATGGAAAAGTTCGTTCAACGTTTAACGTTCAACGTTCAGCGTTACAGCTCTGGAGCCCAGACAGTCCCAAACGCTACCGCGTAGACATTAGCGTGGAAGATGATTCGTTCGCCTCCACCATCACCGATTCCATAGGTTTCCGCACCATCGAGACACGTGGCAAAGAGATACTGCTCAACGGCAAGCCCATCTTCCTGAAAGGTATCTCCATCCACAACGAAAAACCCAACGGCGGCGGACGCGCCAATAGCGTTGAGGATGCCCGCACGCTGCTCTCGTGGGCCAAAGAACTGGGGTGCAACTTCGTTCGTCTGGCGCACTATCCACACCACGAGGAAATGGTTCGCGAAGCCGAACGCATGGGTATTCTTGTATGGTCGGAGATTCCCGTCTACTGGACCATTGCCTGGAACAATCCCAAGACATTCGACAATGCCAAGGCACAGCTGACAGACATGATACGCCGCGACCACAACCGCGCGAACGTCATCATCTGGAGTATTGCCAACGAAACACCGCATTCAAAAGAGCGCGATGCATTCCTGAGTCGCTTGGCACAATATGCCCGCTCGCTGGACAACACCCGCCTCATTTCGATGGCTATGGAGGTGACCAGTGCCTCGAACTACGTCAATCGACTGAACGACAACATGAACCAGTATGTCGATGTGGTCAGTTTCAACCAGTATATCGGCTGGTATCGCGACGTAAATGACGCGCCGAAGATGCGGTGGGAGATTCCCTACGACAAACCCGTCATCATCAGCGAGTTTGGCGGTGGAGCCCGCTATGGTCTGCATGGCGACAAGAACCAGCGCTGGACAGAGGAATTCCAGGAGAATCTCTACATCGAGAACCTTGCCATGATTGACAAGATAGAGGGTCTCGCCGGCACGACACCCTGGATCCTGAAAGACTTCCGCTCACCGCGCCGCGTGCTGCCCGGCGTGCAGGACTATTACAACCGCAAAGGTCTTGTCAGCGACAAGGGAGAGAAGAAAAAAGCCTTCTACGTACTCAAGGAATGGTATGAGAGCAAATAGAAACTAAACTTACTGTTTGAGCCCACTAAAAAAGTGGGCTCAATTACTATATTTACTTGTTTTCGTTCATGTATTCGCGGGGAGACATGCCGTAGAACTTCTTGAAAATGGTGGAGAAGGAGGCGGCATTGTTGAAACCGCAGGCGTACATGACTTCAGTGATGTTCATATTGTGGGAGGCCAGTAGATTAGCGGCCTGCTTGAGACGGATGTTGCGGATGAAGTCGTGAGGTGTCTGTCCGGTGAGCTCTTTCATCTTGCGGTGAAGGTGGACACGGCTGATGCCGACTTCCTCGGCAATGCTGTCGACGCTGAGGTCGCTGTTGCCGATATTTTTGTTGATGACCTTCATGACGCGTTCAAGCAGCTGTTCGTCGGGCGACTTCATCTTGACGTCGTCGACCTGTTCTTCGAGCAGGTCGTTGCGGCCGTACTTCATGCGCAGCAACTGGTGGGTATGAACGAGGTTGATGATGGTGCGGCGCAGGATGTCCATATTGAAGGGTTTCATGATGTAGGCGTCGGCACCCATCTCGAGACCTTCCAACTGGTCCTCGTCGCGGCTCTTGGCGGTGAGCAGGATGACGGGGATGTGGCTGGTGGCAGGATTAGTCTTGATGGTCTGACACATGGTGTTGCCGTCCATTTCGGGCATCATGACGTCGGAGATGACGAGGTCGGGGATGACCTTCAACACGGTGCTGAGACCTATGCGACCATTCTCGCAGGTGGTGATGTCGTAGTCGGGCGACAACTCGGTCTGGAGGAATTCGAGGATTTCGGAGTCGTCCTCGACGAGCACGATATGGTGGCGGCGGCTGACCTTGGGCAGCTCTGCAGCGGCCTCGGCGGCATCGTCAGCGGTTTCGGGCTCATTGATGAGGCTGGTGGCTTCTGTAGCTACGGGCGGAACGTCCTCGTCGATGATTTCCTCGGGTTTGAGGTGGGCATAGCCCAGCGGGATGGTGACGATGAACTCGGCGCCTTTCCCGTCGTCATTGTTCTGGGCTTTGATGGTGCCGTGGTGGAGTTCGACGAGTGAGCGTGTGAGGTCGAGGCCGATGCCTGTGCCTGTGTTACGGTCGTTGGCATGGGTAGGTGTCTGATAGAAGCGTTCGAAGATGCGTTCGAGCTTATCGGCAGGGATGCCATCGCCTGTGTCGCGGATAGCTATGCGTACGTTCTTGTCGTCGTGGGTGAGGCGGATATGTACCTTTCCGCCAGCAGGTGTGAACTTGAAGGCGTTAGAGAGGAGATTAACGATGACTTTGTCGAAATTGTCGCGGTCAATCCATACGGGCAGGTCTTGGGTGTCGTGTTTGAAGGTGAACTGGATGTTCTTGGCCTTGGCCTGCTGGGAGAAGAGAGTGTAGATGTCGCCAATGAAGGATACAAGCTCGGTCTCACACATGTGCATCTGCATCTGACCTTTGTCAATCTTACGCAGGTCCATCATCTGGTTGATGAGTCCGAGAATACGTTCGGCATTACGGCGGATGGTCTCATAAACGCTGCGGCGATGGACGTCGTCATCCTGCTTGATGAGCGACATCAGGGGCGTAACGATAAGCGTCATTGGCGTGCGGATTTCGTGCGAGATATTCATGAAGAACTTCAACTTGGCATCGGCCATTTCCTCAGCATGGATGTGCTCCTGCAAGCGCAAGCGAACCTGTTCCTTGCGGTGACGCTGGTAGCGGTAGCGCAGGAAGAGAGCCACAAGGGCAAGGATGTAGCAGGCGTAGGCAAAGGGCGTGCGATACCAGGGTGCATGGATGACGACACGGAAGCAGCGCTCGGGTGTGGAGATGCCGTTTTGTTCGGCAACGACACAGAAGTCGTAGTTGCCCGGCGAGAGGTGGGAGAAAGTCATCTCGTTGACGCCTGGCTGCATGCGTACCCACCCCTCCTTATTGATGCGATAACGATAGACGATATGCTCAGGATTGTCGTAGGTTAGCGTAGAGAGCTCAATGCCGAAGGTGTTGTCGCTGGAACTGAGCACAAACTGGTCGGCATTGATGACGGGAGTATTGACAACACGCCAGAAGCCGGACATGGTGGAGGGGGTGACGGGCTCGCCATTCACTGTAAAGCCTGTCAGCTTGATTTCAGCTTTCCACTCCTGTTGCTGGATGTCGTCAGGGTCGAACCACGTGATACCTGCCAGTCCACCGAAAAACATACGACCATGGGGGGCTTTCCATGAGGCACCATCGCTAAACTCGTTGGACTGCAG
>Ga0247609_10001374_pt1 | contig 29249 bp, 26 predicted proteins | sample 172DNAGHGlowgp2_FD_193487 | JGI IMG/M metagenome (GOLD analysis project Ga0247609, IMG submission 193487) | Sheep rumen microbial communities from Palmerston North, Manawatu-Wanganui, New Zealand - 1728 DNA GHGlow gp2 | ecosystem: Host-associated > Mammals > Digestive system > Stomach > Rumen ... | reverse complement strand
CACGATGAGGGTTGATACAGAGGTGTTGATGGTACGTGCCAACGTCTGGTTGATAGAGTCATTGAACAAGTGCTGCAGTTCCTGCTTCGGATGCAACTTCATGTTCTCACGGATACGGTCGAAGACCACCACCTTGTCGTTGATAGAGTAACCGATCACGGTCAGGATAGCACCGATGAAGGTCTGGTCGATTTCGAGTGACCACGGTGCCCAGCCCCACATGACGGAGTAGAGACCGATGACGATGATGGTATCGCAAGCCAACGCCACGATGGAACCAACAGAGAAGCCGACGTTGCGGAAGCGGATGAGGATGTAGATGAAGATGAAGATCAACGCCAGGATTACACTGATGATAGCACCATAGGTGATATCCTTAGCTACGGACGGACCTACCTTGGCACTGCTGATGATACTGCCGCCTTCGCGAACGTCAGGGTTCTTGAACGCCTCGACGTTCTTCTGGCTGACGAGGTTGGCTTTCTTCAGTGTGTTGTAAAGGATGGTCTCTGCCTCATCGTCGGTCTTCACATCGTTGGACTCGATGTTCCAGTTGGTAGAAACACGGATGGTCTTACCGTCGGTACCAAGGGCGATGACGCTGGTGTTGGCAGGCTGACCTGCCTTCTCGCCGATAGAGTTGATGAAGGCTCCTTCCATGACCTTACGGACATCTTCCACCTGAACAGGCTTGTCGAGGGTGACAACATAGTTGCGACCACCCGTGAAGTCGATGCTCTGGCTCAGACCGCGAACAGCGAAGCTTACGCAGAAGCCAACGATGGCGATGGCAACGACGATGAAGGTCTTCTTGTAGATAGACATGAAATGGAAGTGGGTGCCCTGCATGAGGTTCTTCGAAATGGCTGTGCAGAACTTCTGACCGAGCCACTTGTCCTTGCTCAGACGGTTCTCATAGACGAGACGGGTGAGGAAGACTGCGGTGAAGAACGAGCAGACGATACCGATGATCCATGTCGTAGCGAAACCGCGGATAGGACCTGTACCAGTTACCAAAAGGATGATACCGGTAATCAACGAAGTCAAGTTGGAGTCGAAGATAGCGGAGAAGGCATTGCTGTAACCAGCCTGCAGCGCTTGCTTGATGCCCTTACCCGCGCGCATTTCCTCTTTTATACGTTCGTAGATGAGCACGTTGGCATCGACGGCGGTACCCAGCGTCAGCACGATACCGGCAATACCCGGCATGGTGAGTGCCGACTGGAACGATGCCAAGATACCCAACGTGAAGAAGAGGTTGAGCAACAGCGCACAGTTGGCAAGCATACCCGGAATGAAGTCGTACATGACAACCATGTAGATCATCAGCAGCACGAAGGCAATGATGAACGACATGATACCCTGCTGGATAGACTGTGCACCGAGGGTAGGACCGACAACTTCTTCCTGTACGATACGTGCAGGAGCCGGCATACGACCAGATTTCAAGGTGTTGGCAAGGTCTTTGGTATCTTCAATCGTAAAGCTACCGCTGATAGACGACTGTCCACCGGTAATCTCACCGTTGACACGCGGTGCGGAATAGACTACGCCGTCGAGGACGATAGCTACTGCCTTACCGATGTTAGCCTTGGTGAGCTGAGCCCAGGCACGGGCACCGTCGCCGTTCATCGACATAGACACCTCAGGACGACCGAAGTTGTCGAACTGGTCCTTGGCATCGGTAACGACATCGCCCTCTAACGGAGCGCGACCGTCGCTGGTGGTCACCTTCAGGGCATGGAGCTCATAGACATTCTTGTTGCTCTCGATAGGCTTGGCACTCCACAACAGACGGACGTCGGAAGGAAGAACCTGCTTGGCAACAGCTGACTGCAAAGCCTTATTGATTTCAGCAGTATCGCGAACATGGGCATATCCTACGAGACTGAGGGCATCGCCAGGAATGGTCTGCAAGAGAGCGAGCAGCGGGTGCTGCTTCTTGGCTGCCTCCAACTCCTTGGTTTCGCTCTTACCAGCAGCAGCGGCAGCGTCCTTGTTCTTCAACTGGAGCTTGGCAGCCGGCTGGGCTTCAGCAGCCTTCTTGTCGGCAGCCTGGGCAACCTTCTTGGTGTCGGTAGCCGTCGTGTCGGTAGCAGCTGAACCACCACCTGCCAGACGCTGGTCGAGCTGTACGAGATAGGGCTGAATTTCCTGGTTGTTATACGTCTCCCAGAACTCAAGGTTGGCACTACCCTGCAGGAGCTTACGCATACGCTCCGGCTCGCGGATACCTGGCATCTCGACCATGAGACGACCGTCCTGTCCTTCGAGTTTCTGAATGTTGGGCTGTACGACACCGAACTTGTCGATACGGTTGCGTACAACATTGTAGGAGTTCTCGATAGCGGCAGCTACTTCATCGCGAAGCACTTTCTCTACTTCGCTGTCGCTGCTCTGTGTGCTTACCTTACCTTTCAACTGCTGGGTGGCAAAGACTGTTGCCAGACGACCGCCGTTGGAATTCTTCTTGTAAGCATCGATGAAGAGCGAGATGAAATCGCTCTGACTGGTCTCCTCGGCTTTCTTGGCTTCCTGCATAGACTTCACATAGACAGGGTCTGTCTTGTGGTCTGCCAGTACGTCGAGTACGTCAGGAACCGAGATTTCAAGGATGACGTTCATACCGCCTTTCAGGTCAAGTCCGAGACCAATCTGCGTCTCCAAACACTTCTGGTAAGAGTAGATGCCCAGATACTTCACAGAGTCCTTGTAGTCCTGCTGCTTAATCGGGTCTTCAATCTTAGCTGCCTGGCTGTCGTAGTAGCTTGTGGCTACAGAGAAAGACAGGTAGAAGATGCTTGCAAGCGTCAGTAAGACGGCAATACAAATTACTAATCCTTTGTTCTGCATTTTTGTTTATTTATTGTTTAATTGTGAATTCCTTTGCTTCGGTTGTCGGAGGTGTCGCCTGCCGACAGTCCACAATGAGCGTGCAAAGATAGCTATTTTTTAGTTTTTAAGAAAATTTCCACCGCTTTATTATGCAATTTTTATCGTTTTGGCTGCTTTTTGAGCCAACAAACAACAGGATAATGGTCGGATTGCGCCACTTTTGTATCCACTTTGCAAGCGTAGGGTTTCCAGTCGTCGGAGCAGAAAATGTTGTCGATGCGCACATAGATGCGGCTCTGATGATAGGTGAAACCAGGACCGTTTCCGCTGGAGACATAGCAGTCGGTAAGTCCGTCGCAGACCTTCCTGTGGGTGTAGGAAAGCGGACTGTCGTTGAAGTCGCCGCAGACAATGACACTCATACCCTTGTCGCGGTAGTTTTTGATATAGGCTGCCACAGCATCAGCTTGCGGAGCACGTTTCTTCAGGGCTTCTGCCAGTTTGTCGAAGATGTGCTTCGTTTCATGTTTGGCTGATTCGTTGGACAGTTTGCCACGCGTCATCAGGTCGAAACTGTCTTTGTCGTCGTAGCTGAGTTTATTGCTCTCTAAGTGGTTGTTGACAACCAACACACGCTCGCCGTTGACATTCAGCACGTAAGCCATGCTGAAATTCTGATTCGACTCGAAGGGAATCATCTCAGAACTGAGGACAGGAAAACGACTATAGACAGACAGATGGTCGGGACTTTTGCCTGGATGGGGGGTGGCTACATAGTGGGGATAGCGTGCCTGCAACATGGAGTCGATGCGCTGTCCCCATTTGCCCCACTTGCCGGATTCTTGCAAACAGACGATGTCGGCATCGCTCTCGACAACGTATTCGGCAATCTGATTGACTTCGTTTTCTTCCATGTGACGACTGTCGAAGCCCATGACATTATAGGACAACACCTTGATGGATCCTTCGGGGGGGGAAGAGGGAGGATTCAAGGGAAAATAGAGTCGCAACGGGGGAAAACAAAGGAGGAAACCCAGAACGGGAAGCCAAAGCATACGCCAACGGAAAATGCACCAGAACGCCACGAAACAGACGTTTGCCAACAAGAACAAGGGAAAAAACAATCCTAAACTTGCCCACATCGGGTGCGACAAGGGATTGAGGTATCCGCTATAGCCTACCGCCAACATCATAAAAATGAGGATGATGTTGAGAACAGCTACTGTCCAGATGATGACTTTCTTCACGTGCTTGCTGTTGTTATTATGAACAGATTAGCATTATTTCCGACTGTTGTCGAAGAGTTTCTTTTTCTCTTCTTTCGACAAACTATCATAACCGCTCTTGCGAATCTTGTCCAAAATCTTGTCTATCTCGTCCTGTTCACTATTCTTACGGGCATTATACTCCCAATCGTTTTCGCGACGGGTCTGTTCGGTACGTCGATTGTCGGGAGACTGGCGACGATTGTGTTGTTCCCAACTGCTACGCATACGGTCGAAGAACTGCTGTCCCCTCGACATGCCGTAGTCGCCAAAGCCTTGATAAGGATGTTTCTTCCAATAACGGATAAGGAAGAAACCAAAGAGCATGCCGCCCAAATGGGCAAGGTGTGCCACGCCATCGTTAGATGTGCTGATAGCAGAAAACAGTTCGATGCCGGCGTAAATCATCACAAACCATTTGGCTTTGATGGGAATGGGTAGTGGGAAAATGAAGATGCGCTGTTCGGGGAAAATCATACCAAACGCCAACAGGATGGCATAAACGGCTCCTGAAGCTCCCACGGTGGTCCACAGATTCAGATAGTCGGCCACGGGGAGGTTGCCTAACGGGGTCTGTACAAAGTCGTAGGCTGCCAAGCCATCGACGGAATACGACACATATTGCGCCAACTCCTGCATTAGACCGGCTCCGACACCGCAGACAATGTAATAAAAAAGGAATTTCTTCGGTCCCCAAACATTCTCCACAACACAACCAAACATCCACAAGGCAAACATATTGAAAAAGATATGGGTCAGATTGCCGTGCATGAACATGTAAGTAAGCAACTGATAAACATGGAAATCTTTTGCCATGAAAAAATGAAGTCCCAACAGGGCATTCAAATCTATACCTTGTTTCTCCAATACCACACAGGCAATAAACGCTATCAAGTTAATGATAAGCAGGTTTTTGGTTATGATGGGAATGTTACGCATACCGTTATTATCTTTGAAAACAGTTGTTTACAAGCTGATTGTCTGCAAGCATGCACAATCGCTTTAGCGGCGCAAAAATACGAAAAAAACCATTGAAAAGACATAAAAACAACTGGATTAAGGATTTTTTTCGGGTTTTTCTTCACTTTTTTCTATTTTTTGTTTGTTTTATGGAAACAATCTTCTATATTTGCGAAAGTTTTTTCAAACAATTCACTAATCATTTCATTAAATAATCAAAATTATGAACAAGACAGAATTAGTAGAGAAGATTGCTGCAGGCGCAGGTCTGAGCAAGGCAGATGCTAAGAAAGCATTGGACGCAACAGTTGAAGCTATCAAGGCTGCTCTCGCAGCTGGTGACAAAGTTCAGTTGGTAGGCTTCGGTACATTTGCAGTAGCAGAGCGCCCCGCTCGTGAGGGTATCAACCCAGCTACAAAGCAGAAGATTAAGATCGCTGCTAAGAAGGTGGCTAAGTTCAAGGCTGGTGCAGAACTTGCTGACGCAGTAAACTAATCTAAATCTGTAAAGATTTTTATTAGGGGCGGCTCCGAAAGGAGTCGCCCCTAATTATTGATTAACGTCTATATCATGACATTAAGGCTGCTTGCCAATGTAAGCAAGAATACCACCGTCAACATAGAGAATGTGACCATTGACAGCATCTGAAGCCTTAGAAGCGAGGAATACTGCCGGACCACCGAGCTCTGACGGGTCAAGCCAGCGACCTGCCGGTGTCTTAGCACAGATGAAGCGGTCGAACGGATGGCGGCTGCCGTCCGGCTGACGCTCGCGAAGCGGTGCAGTCTGCGGAGTAGCGATGTAACCCGGACCGATACCGTTACACTGGATGTTGTACTCGCCGTACTCAGAGCAGATGTTTCGGGTGAGCATCTTCAGACCACCCTTGGCAGCTGCGTAAGCAGATACCGTCTCACGACCGAGCTCAGACATCATTGAGCAGATATTGATAATCTTACCTTCCTTGCGCTCCATCATTTCGGGCAGAACGGCAGAAGCAACGATGAACGGAGCCACGAGGTCTACGTCGATGACCTGCTGGAACTCAGCACGCTTCATCTCGTGCATAGGAATACGCTTGATGATACCTGCATTGTTGACGAGGATGTCAATCTGACCTACCTCAGCATGAATCTTCTCTACGAGAGCCTTCACGTCGTCTTCCTTCGTTACGTCGCATACATAGCCGTGAACATTCTCAATGCCTGCCTCCTTGTAGTTAGCCAGACCTCTTTCGAGGGCAGCCTCGTTGATGTCATTGAAAATGATGTTCTTGATGCCGGCAGCTACGAAAGCCTTGGCAATGTTGAAACCGATTCCGTAAGAAGCACCAGTAATCCAAGCGTTCTTACCTTCGAGTGAGAAATTCTGTAAGTTTGCCATTTCTTTTAGTTATTATTTAAGGGTTAGACAATATGTTTTATTTTTCACTTTTCCTATTGTTACAGCTGCTGGAGGGACTAACGCAGATCCGTAATCTCTGAGAAATCCTGATCGCCATAGTCGAGGTTCTCGCCGCCCATGCCCCAGATGAACGTGTAGTTATGGGTGGCAGCAGCACTGTGTATGCTCCATTCCGGAGAGAGAACGGCTTGATTGCCCTGCATCCAGATGTGACGTGTTTCCTGAGGTTCGCCCATAAGATGGCAGACGGCCTGTCCTTCGGGTATTTCAAAATAGAAGTAGGCTTCCATGCGACGACTGTGAACATGTGCGGGCATGGTATTCCACACACTGCCCGTGGCAAGTTCGGTCATTCCCATCTGTAATTGACAGGTGGGCAATACTTGATTGACCAGCATCTTGTTGATAGTGCGCTCGTTGGACATTTCCAAAGAACCCATGTGGACACTGTCAGCATCGGACTTCGTCACCTTGCGACAGGGGAATGAGGTATGAGCTGTGGTTGAATTGAAATAGAACAAAGCAGGCTTACTGCCGTCCTTGCTTTCGAAAAAGACTTCACGGTCGCCACTGCCTATATACAAAGCATCTTTGTAGGACAGGTCAAAAGTTTCTTCTCCGACACGCACTACCCCATCGCCGCCGACATTGAAAATGCCGATTTCACGTCGGGTGGTAAAAAAGGGCGATTTCAACGGATCGATAGCCTCTAACTTCAACGACTCACCGACAGGCATTGCGCCACCTACCACCATGCGGTCGTACATGGAATAGACCATGTTCACTTCGTCAGCGGCAAACAGCCGCTCTATCAGGAAGTCGCGACGAAGTCGTGACGTATCATAGTGCTTGGCATCCTCAGGATGGGCAGCATAACGGATTTGGTAGTTTGTCCTCATCGTTGTTTTTCAATTATCATCTGCATAGATTTTGCCAGCAAGAGCAAAGGAATGCAACCATTCATTTTGCCGAGTGCCGCTAAATGTTCTGCAAAGATAGTGAAAGTCGAAGATAACACAAAAGAAAAAAGGGTAAAAAAAACGTAACCGACAAATATCGGTTACGCTTTCTCTGGTTGTCCAAGGCGGATTCGAACCACCACAAACAGAACCAAAACCTGTTGTGCTACCATTACACCATTGGACAATCACGCTTAAAAAGCGGTGCAAAGGTATATAAATTTTAGTTTCCCACCAAATTTTTACAGAAGAATATCCCTAAACGTCCCTTCTGTCATAGGGACGAACGAAAGGGAAGGCCACCTATTGAACGACTATGAGGTTGTAATTCTTCTTTCCTTTCTGTACAAGCAGATATTTGCCGTCGATAAGATCATCGGCAGTAACCACCTGGTCGAAAGCCGTCAACTTCTCCTTGTTCAAGGAAACGCCGCCACCTTGTACCATCTTGCGCATCTCACCACGGCTGGGGAAGATCTTCACATCGTCGCGGGTAAAGAGTTCTACGGCGGGAACACCCAACTGGTCTTTGCCCAACTGGAAGCGGGGTACTCCATTGAAAACATCCAAGAAGGTTTGTTCGTCCAATTTCAAAAGACTCTCCTTGGTAGATTTTCCGAAGAGGATGTTGCTGGCTTCTTTTGCCATATCCAAGTCTGCCTGTGAATGTACCATTTCTGTCACTTCTTCTGCCAGACGCTTCTGCAACACACGGCGACCAGGGTCTTGCTGATGTTCAGCGATAAGAGCGTCGATGACTTCTTTCTCCAGACTGGTGAAGATCTTGATGTACTTCTCGGCTTCTTCGTCACTGACGTTGAGCCAGAACTGATAGAACTGGTAAGGACTGGTGCGGTTGCGGTCGAGCCATACGTTGCCACTCTCTGTCTTGCCGAACTTCTTGCCATCCGACTTTGTGATGAGCGGACATGTCAAGGCAAAGGCTTCACATTCGTTACCCAGTGTACGGCGTATCAGTTCTGTTCCCGTCGTCATGTTGCCCCATTGGTCGTTACCGCCAAGCTGCAACTTCACACCTTTGTGCTGATAGAGATACAGAAAGTCGTAACCCTGCAACAACTGATAGGTGAATTCGGTGAAAGAAAGACCATCGCGAGCAGTACCATTCAAGCGCTGCTGAACACTCTCCTTTGCCATCATATAGTTCACGGTGATATGCTTACCCACCTCGCGTGCAAAGTCAAGGAAGGTGAAATCCTTCATCCAGTCGTAGTTGTTGACCATCTCGGCAGCATTAGGTCCTTGGGCTTCGAAGTCCAGGAACTTAGCTACCTGCTTCTTGATGCACTCCTGATTGTGGTAGAGCGTTTCGGAATTGAGAAGGTTGCGCTCCTGGCTCTTTCCAGACGGGTCGCCAATCATACCAGTAGCACCGCCGACCAAAATGATGGGTTTATGCCCACAACGCTGCAGATGACGCAACATCATGATGCCGCAAAGATGTCCGATGTGCAGAGAGTCTGCCGTAGGGTCAGTACCCAGATATGCCGTTACCATCTCCTTTTGGAGCAACTCTTCGGTACCTGGCATCACTTGCGCCAACATACCACGCCATTTCAGTTCTTCAACAAAATTCTTTGTCATTGTTATATCTTCTTTTTTATTTGTTGTCGTTATTTCTAGGTTTTCCTAGGAGGTCCTAGGGATTCCTAGGTTTTCCTAGAGTTTCATAGGATTGCAAAGAGCTATCATTTCCTCAAGGCACCGGATCATATCCAGATCCTCCCCAGGGATGGCATCGCAGGATGCGTTTTGTAGCGAGCCACAATCCTTTCAGCGGTCCGTGTTTGAGCAAAGCCTGCCGAGCATATTCCGAGCAAGTCGGCGTGAAGCGGCAGGAAGGTGGGGTAAAGGGGGATATACACGTCTGATAGAACGTGATGGGGAGCAAAAGTACCCATGTTACAGCCTTACGACAGGCATTTATTACCACCTTCAGAATGCTCATAACTGTTCTTTGATACGCTCCAACAGTTGACCTATGCGTTTGTGGACAACCTCGGAAGGATGCAACTGAACGTCCAACCAAATGAACGCAATTACCATCTTTCGTTCGGGATAATCCTCCATCGCCGTTGCCAATATGGATTTCTGATGACGATAGGCCTCACGAATCTGTCGCTTTACACGATTGCGTTTCACAGCACGCTTGAAACAACGCTTCGGCACACTCACCAAAATCTGTGCCTGTGGCTCATTACTTTCGCGATCGGCCTCCATGAAAACGGTTTTAACAGGAAATGCCGTAAAGGCATGGCTTCTGCCTCCACCAAAGAGACGGTCTGTCAGCTTCTTGCTGCATATCCGCTCTCCTTTGTTCAGTGTGAACTTCGCCAAGGCAGACATGCAGGAGGATTATTTTCCGTTTGCTTTCTTCAGATAAGCTTGGAGAGCACTTGCCATAGAGGGGTATTCCTTGGAAGGAGCTTCCAAGTCCAGACGCAGCCCCTGAGCCGTCACCTCTTTTGCCGTTGCCGGTCCAAAGGCACCTATTTTAATATTCCCTTGTTCAAAATTGGGGAAATTCTTCTGCAACGCCTTCACACCGGTTGGGCTGGAGAAAATGAGCATATCGTAGTCGAAAGTCGCTTTTTCTTCTTCAGAGAAATCGTTGCTGACGGTCCTGTACATCACACACTCGGCATGTTGCAGTTTCTTGGAGTCAAGGAGGTCCTTGATAGCATCATTGTGAACGCTACTCAGGGGCACCAGGTACTTTTCAGCCTTGTGCTTAACCATCGTTGGCACAAGATCGTCAACCTTGCCTGTTGAACCGAAAAAGACTTTACGCTTGCGATATTGCACATATTTTTGGATATAGAGGGCTATCTGCTCTGTCACGCAGAAGTATTTCATAGTCTCGGGAACTGTGAGACGCATCTCCTTGGTCAGACGGAAAAAATGGTCTATCGCGTGGCGAGAAGTGAACACGACAGCAGTAAAATCCAAAATAGAAATCTTCTGTTGACGAAACTCCTTGGCTGTCAATCCCTCCACCTTAAAGAAAGGACGGAATACAAACTCTACGTTGTACTTTTTCTCAAGATCGAAATAGGGCGACTTTTCGCTTGCCGGTTTCGGCTGCGATATCAAAATCTTCTCCATCTTCTATTGTCCTAATATTTTATTTGCAAACTGTTAGTAATTGTCATCAAAACACCCCATAAGCCAAACAAGGGCATCAATTCGAGGGCACAAAGGTACAAAAATATTTGAACATAGACACGAGTTCTTTTAAAAAAGATGAGGAAACACTCGTAAAATGTCAGTAATTTCGCCAAAAATACAACAAAAAGAATACTTATCAGCAAGAATCCCAGCGGCATGTCACCATAAATAGACAACAAGAGAAGAGGCAACATAAGGATACCTTCTGTTTCAGTCAGGAAACATAGTGTAGCATTCCATTGTTCATTATTTTTCTTATCAAAGAATACCCAGTTGACCATTTGGTAAAGGATATATTTCAAAACAAAATAAACGACAAGGACAAGAATGTCTATTCCCAGCAGGAGAGCTATCGGATGAATACTATATGTCATGCCAAAGAAATGACATTGACACACATAAACAACAAGTCCTGCCAACAACGCTGCCGGTATGAGCAATAATGTTTGGAAGTTTTGTTCCACCGCTGTTGGTGTAATCTCGGATTCACGACGAGATAGATAAAAGAAACCCCGCATCTGACGGAAAAAGGTCTGACGCGAGACGGAAAGGCCCACCATGATGAACATAAAACATCCAAGCAAAAGCCCGATAATGATGTCATCGCCCGCAAGGGTATAAGGAACCGGATTGCCTATTTCACCATTTTGGGCAATTCCTAGTTCTGGGTGAAAATAAGGACTGCCAGCAAAATAGCTGTCTTCGAGAAAATCATGCGGTGTCAACGTATGGTTCTCCATGCGCAACAACCCTGTGGCAGCAAGCGTATCGCTTTGCACGCTGTCGTCTTCAGCGATGATGGGCAAGAACGCTGTGGTATCCACCTTAGACATGGCTTCCTCTATTATATTTCTTCTCTTACTTTTAGCGAATTGCTGCAGCAACAGGCTTAAAGACCGAATTGCTGGCGGATTTGCTCTACCTTATCCAACTTCTCCCACGTAAAGAGTTCCACGTCGATAGTTTTTGTTTCATGGTAATGACTGGTGAACGTCTTTTTCACCACCTCATTCCTACGCCCCATGTGTCCGTAGGCTGCCGTTTCCAAATACATAGGTTGACGCAACTTGAGCATACGCTCGATAGCTTTCGGACGCAAATCGAACATCTTACCAATCTGTTCTGCTATTTCGCCGTCGCTCATCTGAACATGACTTCTACCATAAGTGTTCACATAGATGCTGACAGGCTGTGCCACACCAATGGCATAGGCTAACTGCACCAGCATTTCGTCGGCTACACCAGCAGCCACCATGTTCTTGGCTATATAACGTGCGGCATAAGCTGCTGAGCGATCAACTTTCGATGAGTCTTTGCCAGAGAAGGCACCACCACCATGAGCACCCTTACCACCGTAAGTATCAACGATTATCTTCCTACCCGTCAGTCCGGTATCGCCATGAGGTCCTCCGATAACAAACTTGCCCGTGGGATTTACTTTATAATCAATCTCTCCCTTGAAGAGTTGCAGTTCTTTTTCGCCCAGTTGTGCTTTAACGCGAGGCATCAGGATGTTCTTCACATCCTCCTTGATTTGTGCCAACATCTTCTGCTCATCTGGGTCAAATTCGTCGTGCTGGGTAGAGACAACAATGGTAACGATACGTTGTGGTATGTTATCGTCGGAGTATTCCACTGTCACCTGGCTCTTGGCATCGGGACGGAGATAAGTCATCACCTTACCTTCCTTGCGGATATCAGCCAACGTCCGCACAATCAAATGCGCCAAGTCGAGCGAAACAGGCATATAGGAGTCAGTCTCCGTCGTGGCATAACCGAACATCATACCTTGGTCACCAGCCCCCTGATTGTCCTCCTCTTCACGCTCTACACCTCGGTTGATGTCGTCACTCTGCTCATGAATAGCAGTCATAATACCACAGGAGTTGCCATCGAATTGGTATTCGGCCTTGGTATAGCCGATACGGTTGATGGTATTGCGGGCAATAGTCTGCAAATCGATATAGACATCGGAGCGCACTTCTCCCATGATGACGACCTGTCCAGTGGTCACAAACGACTCAATGGCAGTGTGCGCCTTATCGTCGTAAGCCAAAAATTGGTCAAGCAACGCGTCGCTGATTTGGTCGGCAACTTTGTCGGGATGTCCTTCCGACACAGATTCTGAAGAAAAAAGATATGGCATAATCTATTGTTATTTGGGCTGCAAAGGTACAATTAAGCGACGACAAAGCAAAGAAAAACTTTTTTTTTCTTTGCTTTGTCGTACGAAAAGTACCTTCACGGCTTGCCCGTAAAGGAACTTATTCAGCAGGAGTCATCACTACTTCGATGTGGTTTCCTGCCTGAACAAGTTGCTTCAGGAATACAGCTATCTTCTCTGGAGTCAGGTTACTGACGATATCCTTATACTGCGTTTGCAAATCGACACCTGTCCATACATACTCATCAATGACGTCAACCCAATGGTGGTTATTCTTGGCATCGGCATCAGCATTTTTCAACATGTTCTCTTTAACCTTGGCAACCTTATCGGCATCCACTTTCACCGTGTTGTCGGCAATACCTTTCGCCAACAAGTCGAGGGCTGTCTGTGCTTTTGCTGGATCCATAGGACAAACAGCCTGCATGACCACATGAGCGTTTTCTCCCTGACGTTTCAGAGAACCTTGGGCAAAGACGGAGTAAGCTGCACTGGCATCTTCACGGATATCTTTCAGATAGACCATCGACAGAATTTGTCCTGCTGCATCAGCAAGAATGCTGTTCTCCAAGGTATAAGGCGATGGCATGTGCCAAAGGTCTAATGCCATAGCCTTCGGTGACATCATCTTGCGCGTGAACTTGTTTTCAACATGACCAGTAGCAAAGAAGGGAACAGCCTTCCAACTTTCCACTTTCTTCTGACTGGGAAGTGAAGCAATGTACTGCTCGATGAGCGGGCGGATAGTTGCCTCGTCGAAGTTGCCAACGAAATAGAAGACGAAACCGTTGGCATTGGCAAAGCGCTCGCGTGCCATCTGATAGATGCGAGACTGCGAAGCATTCTTCACATCCATGGTATCGAGTGCCAGGAAACGTGGATTGCCCTTGTAGAGTGTTGTAGGAACAGAGTCAGCAAATGCACTCTCCGGACTCAGGTTCTTGTTCTTCAACATGAGCTCAACCTGCGACAAAGTAGATTGATAAGCCTCTTGATCTTCCTTCAGACTGGTGAAGTGCAGATAGATAAGTTGCATCTGGGTCTCAATATCCTTAGGAACACAGTGTCCACTGAGGTACTGGTAGTAGTTGTCCATTCCCATATTCACACTCACCTGTTTGCCATAGAGCGCCTTAACCATCTCCATGTTGGAGAAATTACCCAAGCCACAAGCATTGACTGCCGTGTCGAAAAGTTTCAGGTTGGAATAGTCGGCAGCTCCGTAGAGTCCCTTGCCACCCTTTGCCATGGCCTGGAAGACAATTTCATCGTCCTTGAAATCTGTCTTCTTTAAGATGACACGAGCACCATTGGAGAGTTCCAGTTCCTTATAGCCCAAGACTTTGTTTTCTGTTTCCTTCTTGATTTTGCCTTTCTTCGGCATGGCATCCGGAGCAATCAGCGGCTCGTTCTTCACATTATCAACAAAAGCCTCAAGTTTCTCGCCGCGTACATTCTTGATGACATCAGCCATCACTGCATCAGTAAGATATTCCTTTCCGTCTTTTTCCTGAGCAAAAGACAAGATAACTAGATTTGAGTCGTTGTCACTAATAACTTCCTTTGCATACATGTTAACGACATCAACACCAATAGCGGGTGCCACCTGCTTCATAATCTGATACTTATCAGAGATAGAAGGAATAGGTTCTTTCTCAAGGAAGTGGTCGCGATACTGGTTACCAAACTGCTCGTTCTTAATCTTATTACGATTCTCGTACGCCTTCTCCAATAGACTCATATACTCGTCTTTGGCACGCTGGAACTCAGAAGGTGTAAATCCAAACTGTTTTGCACGCAGACCTTCACGATAGATAGCTGCTAAAGCTGCCTTGTCCTGACCATCCTTGGCAAAGGCATCCAACTGGAAGGCATCCTTAGTTCTTGACAAGATATACTGAGCGTCATCGGAAGAAGCGGCAACAAACGGACAGTCGGGCTTCTGCGCTGCCTCTGCCAGACGCTGGTTGAGCATCATCGTGGTGAGATCTTTCACATAGTCAGCAACCAGATATGCCATCGTCGCCTTCATCTCGTCAGGAACGGGATCGTGCTTCATGGCAATGCTGACCATGGAGAACTGTTGCTCCTTATCTTTTTCGGTGACATAGATAGCTTGCGCATTATCGGGAACCAACTCGTCAACAACTTTTGATGCATCGGCAGGTACAGTGACACCAGCCCAGAGTTGCTTGATATAAGCCTCTACGCGATCCACATCAACATCGCCGACAACGATAATTGCTTGGTTGTCGGGGCGATACCATTTCTTATAATAATCGCGTAATACCTGCGGAGGGAAGTTGTCCACAATCTCCATCAAACCAATCGGCATTCGATGTCCGTACTTTGAGTTGGGATAAAGTTTTGGCAGAGCCTTCTGAATCATACGCTGTGTGGGGCCTTCGCCTAACTGCCATTCCTGATGAATGACACCACGTTCTTTGTCAATCTCTTTGTCTGCCAAAGTGAGACCGCCTGACCAGTCCTTCAGGATGAGGATACACGAATCGATAGCTGTTGCACGCTTCGTAGGAACATCGCAGATGCGATAGACCGTCTGGTCGATACTGGTATAGGCATTCAGATTGCTTCCAAACTCAACACCTAAACTGCGGGTATATTCCAACAGTGCTGAATCGGGGAAATGCTCCGAACCGTTGAAAGCCATATGCTCCAAGAAGTGAGCAAGACCACGCTGGTCGTCATTCTCTTGAATAGAACCAACACGTTGGGCAATGTAAAAGTTTGCCTTGTTCTCCGGCCAGTTGTTGTGGCGGATATAGTACGTCAGTCCGTTGTCAAGTTGACCAATACGTACGGCTGTATCTACAGGAATCGGCGGCATCTGCATACCAGGCTGTGCAAAGGTGGCTCCGACCACTGCCAACAGTACTAAAACAAAAAAGTTTCTCAATTTCATGGTTGTACTACTTGTTTATGATTTGAAGTTTAATTACGTTTTGCAAAGGTAACAAAATATACATTTTCGCCAGATAATCAGCTGTGTTTTAACACTTTTTCAAAACTAGCGAATGTTACGAGGATGGTGTTGTAGTACTTCCTGGCGAAGCGTCGTGGTATCAATATGGGTATAAATCTCCGTGGTAGCAATACTCTCATGTCCCAGCATTGCCTGAATAGCACGCAGGTCGGCACCGCCTTCCAACAACGCTGTTGCAAAAGAATGGCGCAAAGTGTGTGGAGAGATGGTCTTCTTAATGCCTGCCTGTTCCGCATATTTTTTTATCATGATGAGAATCATGGTTCGCGTCAGGTGTGCCCCACGTCGATTTAAAAACACATAGTCTTCCTCGCCAGTTTTTATAACCATCTCGTTGCGGCACGCAAACCAATAGCCTAACTCCTCGATGGCGCGTTCGGAAATGGGAACAAGACGTTCTTTGGATCCTTTTCCCAAAACGCGAATGAACTTTTCGTCAAGATAGAGGTTGGAAAGGCGAAGATTGACCAATTCTGAAACACGCAAACCACAAGAGAAAAGAACTTCGATGATAGCACGGTTACGATGACCTTCCCAGGTGCCACCAACGTCGATAGCGGCTTCCAACATATCCACTTCCTCCGTTGAAAGTACCTCTGGAAGGTGGTCGGGTAACTTGGGAGACTCTAATAGTTCTGTAGGATCATCCTGAAGGAAACCATCGAGCACCAGAAAACGATAGAACGCACGCACTCCACTGAGGATACGAGCTTGCGAACGGGGACCAATACCTATGTCGGCGAGCATCGCTGAGAAATTTTCCAGGTCTTCCAACCGCACGTCAAGGAGTGTAGATTCGTTTTTTTCTGATGAAACGGAAGAAAAACCATCGATTTTCGATGTTTCTAAATACCTCACCAGTTTTTCCACATCTCGCATATAAGCATCAACTGTATTAGGCGAATAACCTCGCTCTAATTTTAGATACCGCTGATAAAGCTTAGTGACATTCGTACCCGTTTTCTTGTCGGTTTCCATTTTATTGCTTAATTTTGCATACAAATATACAAACTTTTTTCAACAGAACATGAAAATACTCATCATGAACGGCCCAAACCTAAATCTTTTGGGTACACGTGAACCGGAAATCTATGGCAAAAAGACCATGGAGGACTGCTTAAACGACTTGCGAGAGCGATTTCCCAACGTTGACATCGAATACTTTCAAAGCAATCACGAAGGCGAACTCATAGACAAACTCCAGGACGTAGGATTCTCCTACGACGGAATCGTGCTCAATGCTGGAGCTTATACCCACACGTCTATAGCCTTACTCGACTGCATTCGCTCCTTGAAGACTCCCGTTGTAGAGGTACATATAAGTAATGTACACGCGCGTGAAGAGTTCCGTAATTATTCTATGATTAGTGCCGGATGCAAAGGAGTTATTGCCGGTTTCGGACTTGACAGCTACCGATTGGCGATAGAGGCGATTTTACGAATTGATAATTGACAACTGACAATTGACAATTGAAGAATATATCACCAACCATATAGAGCCAGAAGGGGACTACCTCTACCGGCTGTGGCGAGCTACAAACGTGCAATTGCTGCATGGACGTATGGCAAGCGGACACCTGCAAGGACGTCTGCTGAAGATGTTCGTGATGATGATGCGTCCGCAATATATTCTTGAAGTAGGAACGTTTAGTGGCTATTCTGCTATTTGCATGGCGGAAGGATTAAAGGAGAACGAGGGTGCTAAAAAACGGGGGAGCGAGGGAGCGAAGAAATCCAAAATAATCACCTTCGAAATAAACGATGAACAGGAGGATTTCACGCGACCATGGATAGAAAACTCGCCCGTTGCCGAATTCATTGATTTTCGTATTGGCGATGCTATAACTGAAGCTCCAAAACTCGGTATCGATTTTGATTTGGTATTCATCGATGGCGACAAGCGAACCTATGTTGAAACTTACGAAATGGCTATTTCCACACTTAAAAGCGGTGGTTTTATCGTAGCAGATAATACTCTCTGGGACGGACATGTCACCGACCCAGAATATGACCACGACCAACAAACTGTTGGCATCCGTCGTTTCAATGACCATGTGGCACAAGATTCCCGCGTAGAAGTTCTCATTCTCCCCCTACGCGATGGACTCACCATTATCCGTAAGGAGTAAGATTGGTTTTTTCCTTTTTTTCTTGTGTCTTTCAAAAGTATTGGCTACTTTTGCGCTCAATCAAAAAACAATATCATGCAAGAAACAAGACAAAACCGAATAGCACGCATGCTGCAGAAAGAGTTGGCAGAGATTTTTCAAAGTCAGACGCGCATGATGCACGGTGTAATGGTCAGTGTAACGCGGACTAAGATTTCTCCAGACCTCGGCATCTGTACGGCTTACTTGAGCATTTTTCCCAGCGAAAAGGCGGAAGAGTTGTTGGAAAACATCCATAAAAACGAAAAAGCTATTCGCTACGAACTGGGCAAGCGCATTCGTCATCAGGTGCGTATCATACCTGAACTACGTTTTTTCATCGACGACTCTCTCGACTACATCGAACGCATTGACGAACTGCTGAAAAAATGAATTTCCCATTCTACATTGCCCGACGCTACCTTTTTTCAAAGAAGAGCACACACGCTATAAACATTATCAGTGCCATCTCCGTTATCGGTGTTGCCGTAGCAACGATGGCTTTGGTGGTTGTATTAAGTGGATTCAATGGTTTCAGCGACCTTGTAGCTTCTTTCTTCACCACCTTCGACCCACAAATGAAAGTGGTTCCCGCCACGGGTAAAACTGTTCCTGCTGACGACCCTGTGCTGCTGAAGGTAAAGGCCTTGCCCGAGGTTGAGGTGGCAACGGAGAGTGTGGAAGATATGGCTCTTGCTATCTATCGCGAACGACAGGCTATGGTAATGGTAAAGGGGGTGGAAGATAATTTCGACTCACTAACAAACATCCAAAGTATCCTTTATGGTGATGGTGACTACAAGTTGCATGCTGCCAATCTGCAATATGGGATTGTCGGCATACAGTTAGCACAAAATCTCGGAACGGGTGCCAAGTGGCAAGATTATCTGCATATCTACGCACCACAACGAGAAGGACAACTAGACATGATGAATCCAGAAGGAGCCTTCGTGGAAGACTCGCTGGTTTCTCCGGGGTTAGTGTTCCAAGTGAAACAATCAAAATACGATAAAGACTACATCATTACCTCCATCGCTTTTGCACGTAATTTGTTTAACAGACAAGGCGAACTGAGCAGTTTGGAACTGCGGATGAAAGCGAACGTGGATATAGCATCGGCAAAGAAAAAGATACAAGAGATTGTCGGCGAGAAGTATCGTGTGCTGGATCGTTACGAACAACAGGCAGACACGTTCAAAATCATGCAGATAGAAAAGTTCTTTGCCTATGTTTTCCTAACTTTCATCTTGTTGGTGGCTTGCTTCAACATCATTGGTTCTCTTTCCATGTTGATTATTGACAAGAGAGACGATGTGGTAACTCTACGCAATCTCGGTGCTTCAAGCAAGCAAATTACACAAATCTTCCTTTTCGAAGGTCGTATGATATCACTTGCAGGAGCTGTTATCGGCATACTTATAGGTCTGTTGCTCTGTTGGTTGCAACAGCAATTTGGTCTTGTCCGACTTGGTGACAGCAGCGGTTCCTTTGTCGTTGATGCCTATCCCATTAGCGTTCACCCGTGGGATATCGTCCTTATCTTCGTTACCGTTATCGTAGTCGGCTGGCTCGCTGTATGGTATCCCGTTCGTAACATCAGTCGCAGGCTGACGGCTTTCTGACGCTCTTCTTGGCAACTCGTTTTGTCTGTCCAATAGCACCTGTAGGACAAACGAGTCGGCAGAGATGACACCCTACACAATTTGTACCTACGATATGTGGCTGACGGCTGTCCTCATCAAAGGTGATGGCCTGATGACCACCATCCTGACAAGAAACATAACAGCGTCCACAACCAACACAACGCTCTCGGTCAATAGTCGGATAGATCATTGTCTCACGGTCGAGATCGGAAGGTGGGACAAAGAAAGGCAGTTGTTCGCCCACAATATCTTCCAAATGCTCGATACCTCTTTCTGCCAAATAAGTCTGCAAACCTAAAATAAGATCGTCGATGATACGATAGCCAAATTGCATGACGGCAGTACATATCTGCACGTTATGGCAACCGAGTTGGATAAATTCCAACGCATCTCGCCATGTCTCTATTCCGCCTATACCGCTTAGTTGGATGCTCTTTATCTTGGCATGCTTCTCATCATATCCAACCAGATAGTCATACCCGATTTTGCGCTCCCTATTGTGTTGATGAAGAATGGGATTCGTTGCCATATCAAGAATGAAACGCAGGGCTATGGGCTTCACTGCCCGCCCGCTATAACCTGATATTGTTTTCTGTTGACTGACTTCTGCCTCTGGGGTCATCGTCACACTCTTGATGGTATTGATGGCAGAAATAGCGTCGGCACCTGCAAAATAAGCCCCCGTTGCAGGATCATTGATATGGGTAATATTAGGTGTCATCTTGGGGATGACGGGTATCTTTACATTACGTTTGACGTTTGCCGTGAAAAAGGTAACCAATTCGGGGTTTTGTCCAACGTCACTGCCCATTCCAGTCAGTCGCATCTGTGGACAAGAAAAGTTCAGTTCCACAGCATCGCAGCCAGCCTCTTCAGCCATTACCGCCAAGTCTATCCACTCTTCTTCATATTGCCCCATGATACTAGCAACGATAATCTTTGTAGGATAGTTTTGTTTCAGGCGGCGGAGGATCTCGAAATCCACCTCGTAGGGATTTTCGCTCAACTGTTCCATATTGCGGAATCCGGCAAAAGAAGTTCCTTCCTTCCCAACAGCATCAAAGCGAGGCGAAACTTCCTTGATTTCTTGCTTGCAAATGGTCTTATAAAAGACACCTGCCCACCCCATTTCAAGGGCGCGAGCAACCATCTCGTAATTCGTACAAATGGCAGACGATGCTAGGAAGAACGGATTTTCACATGGAATATTACAAAAGTCTATGGCAAGGGAGGGAAGTGTTTCTGCTTTTATTTGCGAAGAAGACACAGCATTTACCAATTCTCTAATACGTATCGGTCGGTCATAGTGGATACAGGCTTGCTCTGCTCGGTCGAGGTCGGCATCTGTGCAACCTTCCAGCCAACGCCAAACATTGGCAGTATTGTCAAAACGAATGGCGCGGATAACGCGTGCAGGATCTCCTTTTTTACACGCTTTTGTGCAGGGGGCATCCTTGCACAACAAGCAGCGTGCCGCCTCTTCATGGATGTGTAGCATAGTAATTGTTGGGTTAGTTCTGTTGCTTATTCCAAGTCTATGTGCCTAACATTGACGTGTTCGTGGAGAAATATCTGTGCTGTTTCCTTGAACTTATCAGGATTTTCTGTTGTATAGTATTGGCAATGACCAGTTTTGGTTATGCGCCGCTCAATGTCTGGATGACGTTGCAGGTAGCCCTGTAAACTCTCTGCTACATATTCGCTCTGCGGAACAATGCGAACGCCAGGTTGAATATGTTTCAGGATTTTTGGCATGAGAATAGGATAATGAGTACATCCGAGGATGATGGTGTCAATTTCAGGGTCGAGACGCATCAACTGGTCTAACCGTTTCTTGACGAAGTAATCAGCACCAGGAGAGTCTGCTTCGTTGTTTTCAATGATGGGAACCCACAAAGGACAGGCTATACCTGTTACTTGAATATCGGGATGGAGTTTTTGTATTTCCAATCGATAACTGTCACTGCGCACAGTTCCTTCGGTAGCCAACAAACCCACATGACGACTAGTGGTCAGGCTACCGATAACCTCTGCCGTAGGACGTATGACACCGAGAACACGTCGAGAAGAATCTATCAAGGGCAAATCGCGCTGCTGAATGGTACGCAATGCTTTTGCCGAAGCCGTATTACATCCGAGGATTACCAAATGGCAACCCATCTCGAAAAGCTTCATCACCGCCTGACGAGTGAACTGATAGACCACCTCAAACGAACGAGACCCATAGGGCGCACGGGCATTATCGCCGAGATATAGATAATCGTACTCTGGAAGCAACTGACGGATACCATGTAAGATGGTAAGTCCGCCGTAGCCAGAATCGAAAATGCCTATGGGACCTGTGGGGGGCTGCATCATTTGTAACGATTGATGATTATTTTTTCATTAGCAGGGCTTTGAGTACTTCGGTGACGTCTTCACCCTTATCAGCACTCATGTAGGGTACTGCCTCGCTGTCGGCATTAAGGATGAAGGCATATCCGCGTTCACGCCCAAGCTGCTTGACGGCCTCCGACAAGCGGTTCTTGACAGGAGTGAGCGCATCTTTCTCTGCCTGCTCCAGTAAACGTTTCGCCTCTTTCTTGAAGGTGATGCCTCGCTCCATCATGTCCTGCAACTCCAGCTGTCGCTTGTTGCGGATGGTTGGAGCAAGGCCTGACTGTTCTTCAAGAAACGCTTCATACTTTACGTTGAATTCGTCTTCGGTACGTTTCGTCTCAGCATCGTATTGCGAACGCAACTGTGACAAGTCCTGCTGTGCCGCAATATAGTCGGGCATTGATTGAAGCACGGCTTCATAGCTGAAGATTCCAAACTTCAAATCCTGCGCCTGCAGGACTACCGTAAAGAGGAGTGCGAAAAGTATGATGACAGTTCTTCTCATTTTCATTACTTCAACCTAGCCTTAACCTCAGCAGTTACATCCTTGCTGACAGCCTCGTTGATGTATAGGGGCTGACCTGCAGCCTTCTCCATAATATAGACGTAGCCGCCAGCCTTGGCAACTTCTTCTATAGCCTTGCGAACCTTGTCGAGAATAGGGCCGAGCTTCTCTTGCTGCAACTTGTTGAATGCAGTCTGGTTGTCCTGAGCCTGCTGCTGAATCTTGGTGTACATATCCTGCAACGTCTTTTCGGTCTCTGCCTGCTTGGTAGCATTCATCGTACTCTTAGTCTTGTCATATTCCTCAGCCTTGCGCTGCAATTCGTCCTGCATAGCCTTGAGGTCGTTTTCATAAATCTTACCTTGGGCTTCCAATTCGCTCTGAACTTTGATAGCCTCAGGAAGAGACTGGATAAGAGCCTGAGAGTCAAGATGACCAAACTTCTGTGCAAACACAGCCATTGGTGCGCACAGCATCAACATGATAATAATCTTTTTCATTTTTCTTTCTGTTTTTTATTTTGTAATTGTTTATTGTTTTCTTTTTCTAGGTGGAACTAGGATTTTCTAGGAGAGCCTAGGAGTTGCTAGGAATTGCTAAGGTTATTGATAGCCCAGTTTCTGCAGCACTTCATTGCTTATATCAACTTTCGGTGAGCCATAGATGATGCCGGCATTAGCAGCACGGTCAACGACAAGTGAGTAACCACGTTGGTCGGAAATATCCTTAACGGCATTGTAGACTTCGTCCTGAATCGGCGTCATCAACGAAGCACGTTTCTTGAAGAGTTCACCTTCAGGACCGAAATATTTACGTTTTAAATCAGAAGCCTCCTTTTCTTTCTGCATGATAGCCTCCTGCTTCGCCTTCTTTTGCTCTTGAGAAAGGAATACCACCTCGTTCTGGTAGTTCTTATACAGCGTGCTAGCTTCTGTATTGAGAGCCTCTACCTCAGCCTGCCATTTCTTGCTGACCTGATTCAACTGTTCGTTGGCACGCTCATAAGCAGGAACATTTTTCAAGATATATTCCATATCTATGAGTGCAAACTTCTGCGCATTTGCCGTCATCGCTGCTACAGCGAAGAGAGCTATCATCATCGTCTTTTTCATATTCTTTATTGTTTTTATTCTTTTGTTTGACGCAACCACATTCTAATCGTTTATTATTCTGTCATTTACGACTTCCAAATTAGAATTCTTGTCCGAGCACAAAATGGAACTGGCTTCCGCCACGTGAACCATTGGATACTTTATCGAAGCCGTATGCCCAGTCAATACCCATCATACCCACCATTGGCAGGAAGAGACGCACACCAATACCAGCAGACCGCTTCATCTTAAACGGATTAAAGTCTGAGATTTCCTGCCATGCGTTACCTGCCTCTACAAAGCCAAGACCATAGATGGTAGTGTTGCCGAGCAAGAACGGATAGCGAAGTTCCAGTGTAAAGCGGTCGTATGCGTAAGTAGGATATCCGATAGAACCATTCTCATAACCACGCAGACCAATCGTTTCTTCCGAATAGCCGTATGAATAGCCGCTCATACCGTCACCACCAACATAGTATGTTTCAAATGGCGACTTGTTGTGTTTATTATACGAACCCAAAAGACCCATTTCTATACGCGTCATCAACACAAAGCATTTCTGTCCTCCTGTCAGAGCTGTATAAGTCTTTGACTTGAACTTCCACTTGTGGTATTCAATCCAACGGTATTTTTCCTGAACTTCTGACTGATAAGTTGAAGAGTTGACATCCTTTGCAAGGTTGGCATAGTCTTTATTGTTGAACACTGACCATGGCGGTGTGAGAGTCAGCGAAACCGTAAACTCAGAACCTCGACGTGGGAAAAGTTGGTTGTCGGTAGAAATACGATTTAACGCGATACTCATATTCAAGTTGTTGGAAGCTCCGTTCGTAATCATCAGGTAGTTCCAGTTCTTCATCATGTAGCGGGTGTAGGCTAACTGTACCGACAATGTGAAATAGTCGTCAGGCCAACGCAGACGCTTACCCCACCCAATATTAGCCCCCAACATCTGGATATACTTGTCCGGGTCGTAGTAGTTTTCGTAATTGTTTGTACCAAAACTGCCTACTCCACCATAGTAATTCCAGTAGTTGTTCATGACAGCACTATTGTAGTAGTTGTCCGATACTGACGTCATTTTACTATAGGAAACACCGACACTAAATTGATTGGGACGCTTACCACCGAGCCAACCCGTGGAATAAGAAGCATTGTACGACTGGTAGTAACGACCATTTGTCTGCACGCCCAACGAAATGACTTCACCATCGCCTATCGGCATGATGCCACGTCGCTCACCTTTCTTCTTGAACAGGTTTGCCATAGAGAAATTGTTCAGTTTCAGACCTACACGACCGATAACTCCCGTCTGTCCCCAACCCAACGAGAACTCAATTTGGTCGTTCGACTTCTGTTTCAGGTTCCAGTTGATATCCACCGTTCCGTCTTCATAATTGGGTTTGACATCAGGGCTGACAGCCTCTGGATCGAAATGTCCCATTGAAGCCAATTCACGTGCAGTACGACTAAGAGCTTCCTTCGAGAAGAGGTCACCCGGCTTGGTACGCAACTCACGGCGCACCACATTCTCATAGATACGTGTATTACCATTGATGCGCACCTTGTTGATGTGGGCCTGTTGCCCTTCGAAAATACGCATTTCAAGGTCAATGGAGTCTCCGACGATGTTCACTTCGGTAGGTTGCAGATTGTAGAAAAGGTAACCATTGTTCCAGTAAGCATTACCCACAGCATCGTCATCTTCCGTCAGACGCTTGTTCAAGAGCTTCTGGTTATATACATCACCCTTCTTCATATCAAGGATATTGTCCAATTGAGCCGTTGAATAAACCGTATTACCCACCCAAGTCACATTGCGCAGGTAGTATTTCTGGCCTTCGTCAATCTTCAGATAGACTCCCACATGCTTGTCGTCGATGTTCCAGACACTGTCTTTCACGATGACAGCATCACGATATCCGTTTTCGTTGTATTTTTCGATAACATTCTTTTTATCTTCTGCCCAACGTTCCGGTGTATATTTCTTCGACTTGAGAAAACTAGAGAACTTGCCCGTTTCGTGAAGTTTCTTGAAAGCCCCTTTTCTGAACAGTCCACCCTTTAATTTCTTGTCGGTCAGTTTGTCATTCCCCTCAATAACGATTTGCTTAACTTTAATTTTCTGCTTCTTATCAACATCAACGTATAGAATTACCTGATTCTCGTTCGACACATCGTCGCGCTGGTAGATATTGATATCTGCATTCTTGTAACCCTTATCCTCAAAATAACGTTGAGCTATCAACTTAGCACGGGCTGTCATGTTCGGTGTAATCTGTCCCCCTTTGATGATACCGAGTTTCTGCTCCAAATCCTCACGCTCACTTTTCTTCAATCCGATGTAATTGATAGAAGAGACGCGCGGACGGAGTTTCAAATAGATATGTAGGTATGCCGTATCACCAACAATAGAATCTGCTGAAATAGCCACGTCGGAGAACAATCCGTGCTTCCAGTAACGCTTCACAGCCTGTGTAATCTGACTACCCGGCATTTCTATCCGCTGTCCTACTGCCAATCCAGAGATACTTGTCAACACAAAGTCTTCGTAGCCTTGCACCCCCGAAACAGCCAACCCTCCGATAACCACCTCGCGAGCGTTATCAGAATAGCTGATAGAAGGGTTCACTATCTTCTCCTGTGCCCTTGCTTGTATGCCAAAAGCACAAAGCAAGACCAGCAACACATATACCTTATTATATATATAAGCGAAATTCATCGGTCTATCTTTTCATTCTTTACAATTCTCCGTTCTCTACCTGTTCTTCCGTCTTTCCGTAACGGCGTTGCCTTTGATTATAGCTTTCTATCGCCATGTGAAGGTTTTCCTCTCTGAAGTCTGGCCAATAGGTATCACAGAAATACAACTCGCTATAGGCTATCTGCCATAGCAGATAGTTGGAGATGCGCAGTTCGCCTCCCGTTCGTATCAACAAGTCAGGATCGGGCATGAAATTGGTCTGCAAGTGCTGACTGATAAACTCCTCTGTCACTTGAGGCATTTTTCCTTTTTCGTGCACCTCTTGTACGATTTCCTTCACAGCATTTGTAATTTCCCAACGGCTGGAGTAGCTCAGCGCCACTACCATTGTCATAGCATCATTCTTCACCGTATGCTCTTCCGTCTCGCGCAACTTCTGCTGTACATCTTCTGGCAACCGATTCATGTCGCCTATTACGCGAAAACGGACGTTGTGCTTCATGAATATTTCATCCTCCAACGATGAAAGCACCAGTCCCATGAGCGTAGCCACCTCGTCTGAAGGTCGGTTCCAATTCTCGGTAGAGAAGGTGTAGAGCGTCAAATATTTCACTCCCATCCTCACACACTCCGCCGTGATGCGCCGTACCGTTTCCACACCAGCCCGATGACCGTATGTGCGTTCTTTCCCTTGTTCCATTGCCCAACGTCCATTACCATCCATGATAATGGCAATATGTTGCGGAACATTTATGCTGTTGTTATTACTCATCTTGGTTATGACATACGCGGCATTTAGCCATGAAACTATAGGAGAAAGTTACCTGCAGGGTGTGATAGCAATCAGTATTCTTGAATGCGCCCTTGCTTGGAATGCCGTACGGGTCTTTTACACCGTCGAGTTCGTCACTCAACGAGAAGTGCATCGCCCACTCCAATCCGACATTCATCCTGTCACCCACTTTATATTTTAATCCGATACCTATCGGTACATTTGCTGTAAAGACACTCTTCTTTTCACTATTCTTCAGGCTGACAAACGTTGCTCCAAAGCCTCCGAATACGAACGGCACCAATCGTTTTGCTCCTCGATACTCCTTCCCTGTACCATAGGGAAGGAAATTATATTCGAACGTCATCCCCACGTCAATCAGCGAGTTATCCACCTTATAGGGATTGTTGGCATACGGTGGATAGTATGTTTCCACATCCTTCGAGTTTCCTTTCAGTTTTCCGTAGCTGACGTTCAGTTTCATCGTCTTATACGTATCGAAATTATATCGCAGCAAAACCGTTCCCATCGGCTGCAGGTCTTTCGTTAGATTTCCGTTGAAATCGCCCAAATATCCCATCAGACCACCGCCAGCACCCACCTCCATGCGGTACTCCATGTCGTCCTGCGCCCTAACAGGCAGAACGGCAAGCAACAACAATATGTAGATAACGGCAGCTTTCATCTCTTCTCCCATCCCATTTTGTTCAATCGTCCTCTCCACACCTGTCCGGTGTTATCCACCAACCAGATGTAATAATTCGAGTCGGTCGTTGCCGAGAATACACTCTTCGACTTATTGAACCCCGTAGGATAAGCATACTGGCTACTGGTGTGCCACGTGATTCCTCCATCGGTGCTCACCATGAAGTTACTGTAAGTGCCGTCAGCTTTCACGCCGATAGCAATATCCTCGTCGCCATAAGGCAGCACCGTCAGTCCAGTGAGTTTCGGAGCAGCATATCGGTAGTCGCCTGCCAAATCGACATAAGTCCATGCAGCCTGCGTATTCACTTCAAAAAGTTTCGACCAAACCATCATGCGGTTGATACCAGTGACATATCCAGCCAACACCACCTGTTCCATGCCCTCGTTGGTCTCCACGTCGTAAGAGAAGAAGTTCAAATCAACTGTTGGCAACAGACTCTTGTCGTCGTTGAAGATTTCCTCTTTCCAGGTTACACCATTATCAACAGAAGACAAAAACTTTCCACCATCAGACAGCGCATACAACTCCGTTTCTCCAGCACCCAACAATCGTTTCACCTGTGCATCAGCCGTCTGAGTCAGCACGAGATTACCATCCTCGAAAACTTTCATCTGCTGACCATCAAGGACATACAATTTTCCGTTGAAAGCGGCAGCGTTTTTATAAGCCTCAGCTCCCAGCTCATAAACAGTAGGTGCAGCACCATCCAATTTTTTCTTCAAGTCATAAACAAACGTGCGGTCCAATGCTGTTGTCGGCACCAGAGCATAGATATCATCTGCAGCCGCTCTGATATTGAAAGTCGGAGCTACAGCTAACTCCGCAACCGTTCCCATTGTCGTCCAATTGAAGACATCACCCTCCTGCTGATGCACATTCACCTTGACCGTATAGTCCCTTTGGTTTTCGCCAGATTGTGAATTAACACGGATAGTAAGAGGTCCTGTGAAGTCAATCGAATCACTGGAAGAATAATAGTAAAAGTCTTCGTCCAAATAGTCCTTCAGCAACACTGTTCCACTATTCTTAGCCGTGATTGTAGCAAGAATATGAGCAGGGTCTGTGCCATAAGGCAACGAGTCGGCATTGAAGATAAGTCCGTTGACGTGGTCGATATTAAAAATATAGTTCGAACCGGCATAAGTTTGTTTGTAGAGACTGTCCTTCACGCCAGTAGATTTCCTAATGCCTATCAGATACTGGTTGACCGTTCCCAAAGAGAAGCTGGTAATGGCAGCATCGCCATAAAAATTATATTCTTCATTCGAACGACGGTCCAAACAAGAGGCGCAAATCATGGTCATTGCCACTACCAAGATGACGGTTGCTATGTTTCTTTTCATCAGTTGCTTTTGAATTTTTGCCTGCAAATTTAATCAGAATTCCGCAAATAAAACGCCATTTCCACCTTTTATTATGCAAAATATAGTCTAAAACCTCGTTTTTTTAAGTTTTATTCGGATAAATTCCATAACATAAACAAGAAGCGCCCCTCCCCATGTAGGAAGAGCGCTTCTT
>Ga0247609_10001373_pt1 | contig 29250 bp, 33 predicted proteins | sample 172DNAGHGlowgp2_FD_193487 | JGI IMG/M metagenome (GOLD analysis project Ga0247609, IMG submission 193487) | Sheep rumen microbial communities from Palmerston North, Manawatu-Wanganui, New Zealand - 1728 DNA GHGlow gp2 | ecosystem: Host-associated > Mammals > Digestive system > Stomach > Rumen ... | reverse complement strand
GTAACTGACAATCAGCGCCAGTGATATTACCAACAACACCACAGTAATCAGCCCTGCTTCAAGAATTCCAGTCATTCCATTTCCTCGTCAAGCCATTCCTGATACTGTCTTTCACATTCAGAAAGATGCTCTTCCGATGCGCATTTCCAATGATGATATTCATCGCTTTTGAAAAACACACAATCAAAGCACGATTGTTCGAAATGACCACGCTTGAACATCCTAAACGCTATTTCATCTTTGCTAATACTGTTTACCCATTGTTCTTTTGTCATCGTCCCTCACAAGAGTGGGATAATGGGCAAGGCAAGGAGAACCCCACATCCACTCGTGAACAAGAAAGAACAACATACATCATCCAACCATGTCCCTTGTCTTAGAAACCCGTCAAAACGGGATTTCTTCATCATCATTTGCGACTTCAACGGTCTTCACAACCCCGCCCAGCTCGGCGACTGTGTGATAATTTCCGTTTTCGTCATACCAGTCATCCTCGATCCATTCATCAGGCTGTGCGCCCCAGAAATAAGTTTCCATGTCAGCCTCCTTTAGTTATGATGAAAGTAAACCCATTCACCATCGTTCTTGGTAAGAGTGTATTTCTCGCCATGGTACTTCACCGCCCAGCTCTGTACATGAATCCCTTCACGGGACAGCGTATCGACTTTGGTGATGATTTCGCCTTCACTCAGAACCATTTCGCAAATTTCTTTTTCGTTGTTTGTCATTGTCAGCCTCCTGCGTTTATTTTCAACTTATATTTATATTGTACACGTATTTATATATTTGTCAAGGCTTTATTGAAACTCGTTATTATATAATTTGACGTTTATTTATTAGCATCAAATAAATAATTCAACAGCTTCGGCAAGCGTATCGTGCCAGTCTTTTTGTGTGTACCCGCAGTTCGTGCAAACAATACGATAATTGCAGTAAATATTCACGTTGACAACAGGGTCATAATCGACCTTCAGGCTTTCCGTCAGACCGCAGACCGGGCACTTTGGGCGCATTCTGGTAAGATATTGCTTATCAAGTCTAATCCTGTGCGATAGTTCACGAATCGGGAATTTCACATCAACCTCTCAAACAGGTTTCCCTGAAAATATTTTTTTGGCTCTTCAAAATCATCGTTCACGCAGTACACAACTTCACGTCTTACTTTGCTGTTACTACTTCCGCTTCTGATTTGCAGCTTATCTCTCTCCCACAAAATCCCACCGAGCTTGTATGAACTGAAATACACAGGATAAGGACGGGAAACAGCCCACGCATAAAACGCTCCAGCGTCAAAACCTCCGTCATAATCTTGCCCAGCATTACTCCCATTCTGGTACGGAATGTCACAGTAGACAACATCACCAGCCTGATATTTGTATTCTCGATAATCCATATTGGTAATTTCAAGGTTCTGAAGCCTTTCCAGTGATTCAAGGTTCTGAAGCTCTAATCTCTCTATCCGCTCTAAGCTCTCTATCTCAGTCAACGGGCTTCTAAAGCCCGTTGACTTCTTGACATAATTACAAAGAGCCAATCGCCTTTGTTTTATGTCTGTCGTTTCCACCTGAAAGTCAAGACCGGGTATTGGCGTTCCGTAAACGCAGAAATCATGTCCTGCGTGCTTTAAATCCACAACATCATTACCGTATATGTAACCGTTCCCGTCGTTTGCGAAACTCCAGCACCATTTCACATAACCGTCTGTATATTTCCTTTTGTCAAATTCTTCTCTGCTTATCCATTCAGGTTTGAATACGGCGTAATTGTATTTTCCAGCAAGCGCATCTTTCAGCAATTGCACCGTAAGGGAGTTAATGTCGTTATACAACACCTTTTTGTACTTGTAGCTAAGCAGAGCACAGTGAGACATTGCGAAACCACCCCCGAACAGATCAACGAATCGCTCTCCAGAAGGTAACGCTGCAATTATCTCATCTGCAATCTGCGATTTGCTACCCAAGTACCCAAACCCATACTTTGCCATTAGCGCTCAACTCCGTCCCATTTCGATGTTTCCACCAACTGCGCCATCTGGTATCTACTGTGACGTGTAGCCGAGCCATACGGTCTGTCCGGGGCTATCGTCAAACCGAAACACATCATCTGCACCACTCTCGCCCCGACAGGAATTCTGACCGTATGAACGCCCTCGTTTTTGAGTTCATACGTCACAACGCCATGGAATCCAGCGTCAATGACTCCAGCCATCATGTGGTTCAGGAACATCCGCCCGAAAGAAGACTTTGTGAACAGCTGCCCACAAATGTTATCAGGCATAGTCAGATACTCACGGGATGCGCCAAGGATGATATCACCGGGCTTCATAAGGATGAAATCTTCCGCAAAGCAATCTTTCCAGTATGTCAGGTCATAAATCATGCGCTCTTTTTCACATGTAAAGCCATATACAACTGATTTGTTTATATTATTCGGGCGTTTGTACCGTCCCGAAATCGTCAGGTCAATGGTATTCGGATTTACCTGAGACAGCAACGCTTCCGCCGTCACACCTTCTGATTTATTTACATCAATCATTTTTTCAAGTTCGTTTATTAGCTGGCTGTCAGTTAGAATCATTTTCCCTCATCTCCTCATCGGTCTGTTCACGGTAATTTGTCCGTAATGCAGGGTATACTTTAAGCTTGTAAGTACCGTTTTCCACGTTTTCCAGTTCTTTTAGTTTCTTATCAATTTTTTTCATGATTTCATTTGGCGTACAGTCCTTCTGCCATCGATCACATATCCCATTCTTCTTGACCTCCACACCACCACATTCGTATCTTTTCAGGTATCTGTAATAAGTACAATGTCCGCAGTTTTTACAGCACTTCATATAAGAGCGCATGTCATCAGTTCTCATCTTCCCTCTTTTCTTGAGCTTCGATATTGGCAATTATCTTTTCCCCAACGATGCGAACAGCTTCCTCTGTCCACGGATCTTCTACTTCTTCTTTTTCTTTTTCCTTTTTCTGGAATTCAGCGATTCGCCGTTGTAATTCCGCTATGTGTTTGTCGTATTCAGTTATCATTCATCCATCCTCTTCAACTCTTCCACAGTCATCGGGGTAAGAAACGCCTGTACTTTCGATGCGTTTTTCTCCATCAATTCGGGGGTCATCTGCATCCCGTGCTCTGCTGATTTTTTATTCGCTTCGGCAATGATTTCATCAACGGATTTTTGATACTCAGGTTCAGGGAGCGCTTCCTGTTCAGGGGCAGTAATCATGTAATTCGATTCCGTCTGCAAATGCTTCGGGAGCATGGCGTACGTCAGCTCTTGCTCTGCATATTCACGGTAGGCACGCCCTATCATGGATGCGACAACGGTCTCAAAGGTGTCCTCTGAAACAGCTTGCCAATCCCTCAACTGCGATGCTGTACCAACGATTTTTCTGCAAATCGGGGGCAATTCGTTGAATAACTGCACCGCCTTTTCCCGGTTTGTAGCTTTTCTCCAAGCGTCTTTTATTGCCTGAAAAGCCTCAATTTCTGTCATCTGTCTGCCAACTTTCGCCTTTGCCATCCTTTTGCGTACATCCGCGATGGTTGGTTTGTAAGTCATGGTGTTGATGCAATCCTGAACACCACGCATTACAAGAGCAGGATCGTCGTCCCGAAACATGACGAGCCACGTCTTGACAACGTTTTTCCGGTTCACGCCATCATAGAATTTCTGCCCGTAATTCGATTCCAGTAAGTCGAGCATATCGCCAATATTTTCTATCGTCATCATATAACCACCTCACCAGAATCAAAGAAATTCCCTTCGATTACATCACCGCTGTCACTACCGACATCCTGTTCCGCAGCGATTTCTTCAGCGATTTCCCGCCATGATTTTCGTTCTTCCTTCAAAGGGTGAGAGGATTTCTGATAATTTCCTGATTGACGTGCCCAACTCAGTATCGTCAAATAGTGATTCGTGTATTTCTTGGCATTACTTGCGCTTCGACCCATGTAAAGGCTCAGTGCTTCAATCTGTTCGTCAGCTGATTCTTTTCCAAGCTTTTCACAAAGGGATTGATATTCTTCTTCCGTGAGCATTACATTTTCTGCAATTCCAAAAGGTTTCAACTCCCCACGGGCTTTTTTGGATGTGTGTGCGGATGTTGCGTTAGCAACTCCGACTTTTTCTTTTTCTTTTTTCTTTTTATTTTCTTTTTCTAACTCTTTATCTATTTCTATTTCTTTATCTATATCTATTTCTAACGTCTGAATTTCGACTGAATCTTTTCTTAATTCAGTCTGACTTTCAGTCTGAATTAAGTCTGAATTCAGATTTTTCTCGGTCTGAATTAAGTCTGAATTTGTCTGAATTTCAGATTTCTTATTTTTTGATTTGAGATAATAATCATGATTAATTTCAGATTTTGTTTTATCTGAAATTTGCCACTTTTCAAAATTTGTCAGTCTGAATTTTCCGTTCTCTTCTACTGAAACTATTTCTGATTTTACAAGCTCATTGATTGTACTTTTCAGTGCTTTTTCGCTGTATTTAAGAAACCAAAGCTCCAATTGGATATCTTCAAAGGGAGGTAGTTCTCCTCCCTTGTCTTCATTTCCTGCGATGCTCAAAAGGTGAAAGAAAACCAACTGAGCATCTTTTGACAGCTTCCAAATTTTCCTGTCCCGATGGATATCTGTGCTGAATTTAATCCACTTCTTCATGCAACTTCCTTCAGCTTTACAGCCTTGTTTCCTGTCATAATTCCATTCGCTGCGCTGATTAACATCGCCGCAAGATTGTGTTTTTTCTCATCAAAAGACCGTCCATTTACCGTGTAGTCGATGAAAACCTGTCCGTTTTTTTCGTAAATTTTGATAAAAGGATTGACTTTTACATTGATATCTGCGTTAAAAATAGGTATTTGCAAAGGCTCTGACACCTTTTCTTCTCGCGGATTTTCGATACTTTTTAAGCCAGAATAATAGTCGTGACGACGCTCATCAGACACGCTCCAAGCTTTTTCAAGATAATTTTTGACCCCGGTTTTGCTGATAACATCCACTACTTCCTTCCGGTTTGTGTCAAAAACCTTGCCGTGATTATGCGCATCTTTGTACTGCCCAAGCAAATTATGCTGATTTTTCCCTGTTAAAACACGTTCAATCGCCTTCTTGTCAAACCACAAACGGTTGCCATTCATGCGATAATAGGGCACTTCAGTGCTCCCCATCTGGCAGAATCCAGACGGGGAGACCTTGTTATATTCATTGAGTTTTGCAGAGTTTTTCTTCATTTTGTACCTTCCCTGTGGAAAAATTACCAAGGCACGTCTTCCGTAAATTGAGCCTGTTGGGGCTGTGCCTGATACTGTGGACGGGCTTGCTGTTGACCATTCTGGTTGTTATTGGCATAATCAATGATCCTGAATTCCCGCGCAACGACCTCAAAAGTAGCGGTTACCGTTCCGTCGTTCTTTGTGTAAGTTCTCGGACCACCATTCGTCTTATCGCAAACCAAACGCCCAGCCACGAACACCTTTTGCCCTTTGTGGGTATATTGGTTCATGCTTTCCGCCATCTTGTCAAACGCTGTAATCTTGAACCAGATGGTTTCCTTCTGTCCTTGCCCGATGTTCCTGTTCGCGGCGACAGAGAAAGAACACATAGCCTTACCATCCGCAGTGTAGCGGAGTTCGGGGTCACGCCCGACCGTGCCAACGATAGTTAATTCATGAAACATTATTTTTATCCTTTTCAAAAATTTGGTTTACAGGGCATATTTCAGCCCTGTTTTTTCCATTTGCCAGTTTTCTTGTTGTTATCAAAGATGAGGAAAATAGCGTCAACTTTATCCTGAATCTGTTCCTGTTCTTCCGGGGAAAGACCGTTGACTTCCATGCGCTTCTGCAGTGCTCCAAGAGTGTAATAGAGCTTTTCCAGAGACTTGCTTCCGTAAAACTCACCTTTGCTGTCTGTGATCGTCTCAGCATCCGCGAGGGTCAGGACAGTGTGGAAATTCTTTGGAAGCTCAAAGGCTTGCATAAAAACATCGTCACCGGGGTACGCCATCCCTTTTACTGCGGGTTTTTCTGTGCTCTGCACAGTCCGTACAGGCTTAGAAGGTTCAGGTGTTTCCGCATCCGGGTCAACCGTTTCAATGGTCGGGATGTTGAAAACCTGAAACAGAGCGTACTTGCAAGCCGCAGACATCGCCTTATTTGAAGACTTGTCAGCGCTGTCCATGCCTTCCGACTGTACGACAGCCGCGACGCTTGAACCGTCTTCAGCGTAAAAGGTATAGCGTACCTTCAGCACTGAGTACAAGAGCGTACCGCCCTTCGCAGTCTGACGTTCTTCACGATGACTCTCGATCACTTCAGGCACATAGAACACGCCGTACTTTGGCAGGATATTCTGCAGTGCGTTCATTACGTCATCGATAGAACGATAGTTGAAGCCCTGTTGAGCATTGCGGTTATTCTTCCCGATAGCGGGAACTTCCTTCATGATTGCCGAAATTGATTTGTAAATCATTCCGCTTTCCATAAAATTTGACTCCTTTTGTCAACTAAAAAATATTGATTTGTCCAGCGATTGCTGCGAGGAACATATATCCAAACAGCAGACCGAAAAACACCAGAATTACAGGAAAATGGTTCGCTTCTTCTTTTTCTTTTCGCTTCGGTTTCATCGAAAGGTCAATAATTTTCATGCGATTCCAAGCTCCTTTTCACAAAACTTCATCCATTTCCCCAAAATGTACTCACGGGTATAAGGCGCACCATCGACAGGCTCAAAAGGACTGTATCCACTGGCAAAATTGCAAGCTATGAATGACTCACGTGACCGCTCTGCGCAGTGACCGGGTTCCAATCCACAGGTGTCAGTCCAATTTCTGCAGTATTTACAAAGTCCATTTGGCATCGTACCATCCTTAGATACCCATATACTCTTCAGCCCATCCGAACTTAGCAATGATGTCAAACACCATCCGAAAACGGTTTTCCATGTCCGCAGCTGTTTCAATCTGTCCGATTTCATACAGCTCAACTGCTTCGACGTAAAGCATTTGTGCTTCATTGAAAAGGCTCATCTTATATTCATCCATGTCAACTCCTTTGTGCGCACCGCCAAGATTGCACTTGTTTGTTTGATTGTTTATATAATATCACAGTAAGTTTTATATGTCAAGTAAAAATAACCGTATTGTGATATTTTATACATAATAATTTGTTATATGTGGATTAATATTTGTTATATATCACGCTTTTGGGAATTCGCCAGCACTTTCCCACCTTAACCGCCGTGATACTACCGTCGTATATTTTGTTATAGATGGTTGCTGGACAGACTTTTAAGACGCTGGCAGCTTCGTTGATAGTGTAATAATCAGCGTCATCGGTGCGCCTACTGAGGATACTCTCAAGCTTTTCGATGCGCATTTCCAGTTCCGCTATCTTCATCTTCAATAAAGGCTCATTCATCCGCTTTATCCTCTTCGTCAAAGAAAATCCACCAGTCAACGCCATACACCGCTGACAGCTTTTTGGCATTGGAGACGGACAATCCGCGCCGTCCTTTTTCGATCATGCTGTAGCAGTTCTGCGTAACGCCTAAGACGCTTGCAATGTCCTTCTGTGTAAGATTTCTGCTTTTTCTCATCTCTTTTAAAAGTTCCATTTTTGTCTCCTTGTTTTCATTATATCACGTTTTGTTACTACCTGTTAATTTTCTTTTCTGACAATCTTAATCACTTTGCTTTTATCACTTAAAGTGATAAAATATAAGAAAAGGGAGGTTGACATGTTGACGCTTCGGAAGTTGCGGTTAAGCCGTGGGTTATCTCAAAAAGAGGTCGCCGATGCGATAGGTGTTTCTCAAAATGCAGTATCTCAGTGGGAAAGCGGAAATCGAACGCCTACGCTGGATTTGATTATCCAGCTGGCGGATTTACTGAAATGTACGACAGATGATTTACTTGACAAACAAGCGGAGCCGAACAATTTACTAAAGCTGAGAAAAAAGAAGGGTGTTACACAAAAAGAAGTCGCTGAAGCAATTGGTATTACTCCCGTTCAATATGGATATATGGAGAGTGGAAAGCGGAACATCACCCCAAAGAATCTCATGCTTTTAGCGACGTATTTCAATGTGACAACCGATAAAATTCTCAGCATCGAAGACGATGAAAATCCCGGATGGCTGGAAATTCAGGAAAAGCCTGTTCCTGTCTTTACAGAATCAGTGTTCATGGTTCCCCTTGTAGCAACGCTCAGATGTGGTTATGATGCAGCTGGAAAGCGCATATATGATGTGTTGAAAGAAATAGAGCTTCCCACGTCGTACCGCACCAGATACGGCGAGGACATTGTTTTAATCAAAGCTATCGGGGAAAGTATGCTCCCTTCTATCCGTCCCCGTGACATGCTAATTTGTAAACCCGGTGATGCATGGGAAGACGGAACCGTAGTTGTTATCAACCTCGACGACAGCGACACCATCAAGCGCATTTACCGGGCTGAAGACGGTGGGATAGACTTGATTCCCGATAATCCAGATTTCAAAATAAAGCACATGTCCCCTGACGATATTCAGGATTTAAATCCGCACGTCCTTGGGCGCATCGTCAGAAATATGGGTCAGGATATGTAATATCATTTTCGTGAGATCACGAAAATGATAAAAAATACCCGTGAAGTTTATCACGGGTATTTGATTACAGTTATTATTTCTTTTTCCTTTTGATTTTTGCGGTGTTTTTGTTGTCCATCGGCGACATTGAGCGCATCGCTTCCGCATCCTCTAAAGCGTCAATGGCTAAGTATCGTTTTGTCACTTCGATACTCTTATGGTCTAACGCCCTGCTGACAAAATAGATGTCATGCGTGGATTTGTACAGTTCCAGACCGTAAAAACGGCGGAAGTCGTGAAAATGGTGCTCTTCAATGTTTGCTTCACGACAGAGCCTTCTAAGGATTTCTCTGAGTCCCCGTTTAGCGACCGGGCTTCCATCCATCTGTAGCCATAATGATTCGTCAGGATGCGCATCCACGATGCAACGAAGGTACTTGTTCACCGCCCTGCTGCACGCTGTGCCAAATGGCTTGATATGATATTGCTGGTCTTTTTCCCATACAGTGAGTTCTTTCTTTGCGGTATCCACATCGGCGATTTTCAGACTTGCCAGTGACGATAGGCGTATGCCAGTATCACATAAAATCATGATAAGTGCGATGTCTCTTTCCGGGAAAAAACTGTGCTCATTCGCCGCTTTTATCAACGCTTCTACTTCACTCCTGCTGATACCTTCTTTCGGCGGTAATTTCGGCTTTTTTACTTTGATGTTGCGGAATGGAGCTGGTCTCTGGATGTCATACTCTGCCCAGTACCATCGTACAAAAGCCTTGAAGTGACGATAAAAGAAGTGCACTCCTCCGACGGAATGGGTTTCTGCGTAGTCATTGATGATTGCACGCAGAACAACCTCGTTTACATCATCCATCGTCTGACAATACTCGATCAGCTTCGGAATGATTACACTTTTCCCAAAATTCCTGTAAGTGTCAACAGTGGATTTTGCGCATAGCGTTTTCCGTGAGAGTAAAAACGCATCATAGACTTCCTGAAAGTGGTCATTTTTGGAAGTCGGTGTCTTACATCGATTAATTGTAGCCATGGTTGTATTTTCCTTTTCAGAATCTTAAAGAAATTTCAAACCATGTGCACGTTAAAATTAGCTCATATTACGCATAATCTTAACAAATCTTGGCGGTGACTTGTAAAAGAAAAGCGCCCCCAGAGGGAGTCGAACCCCCAACCTCCTGATTCGAAGTCAAACTGGTATTAATGTTCGATATTTAACGCACACATATCTATATATTGTGCGTAATTATAATACATCTTACAACCATTTATAAACATTTAATAAAATAAATCGGTGACTTAAATCCACTTAAATCCAGTATATAAAAAAAAGCCCCGCTGAAAATTCATCCAGCGGGTTTGCCAAAGAAAGGAATAAACAAAATGAAAAACTGATTCTCCACTACACCTTTATTATACCAGAATTTTAATTCGAACTCTAAACTCATATTCATCAAGCTTGTTGATAAGCGTTTCATCCTCAATAATGTCCTGTAAACGACACTGGAGCACATCGCATATACTCAGCAGCGTAGATAAATCCACTTTGACTTGCGAACTTCTTGCAATTTCGTCATTTTAATCATATAATTTTCACGAGCAGGGGTTCAGGGAATTTCTTCCCATCCCCCTTATCAAATCAGCAGACCGCTTTGACGATTATCAGTGCCGCTAACACAGCAATCGTCACGGCGGCTACTATTTTAATAAATAGCCTGCTCATGATGTCAAAGTTCCTTTCTTCCACCCAAATTTACTGGGTAATATTCGATGTTTTTATTAGGGTAAATAAATAGACCGTCTGTTTTTTTAGACGGTCTATTGTATGGCATGAGTCCCGGCAAATTGAAGAGACGGTAAGTATTTTGTCGGGGATTGTGCCATATACCACAATCGAATAGCGATATTCGACTCAGTAGCGGTAAGAGAAGGATTCGAACCTTCGGGACGGACATCCGTCCAGATGTTTAGCAAACATCTGTCATAAACCACTCGACCATCCTACCTTCTGTGCCGACTGATGGATTCGCACCATCGAAGGGATTGCCCCACCTGATTTACAGTCAGGCCCGATTGTCTACTCCGGCAAATCGGCATGTCTTCACGGTTTTTCCTCACTGAGCGGAAACGGCGTGAAGCTCTGGCTCTGCACCTTTTCGGACAGGAAGGATAGGTGCAGTAAAACCTCGACGTATCCTGTTCGCAGTGTGAAACAAAGTTCCGGGCCACCGTCGATCAATGCCAAAAATCTTGTTTCAAGCTCCCAATGAAGGATTCGAACCTCCAACCCGTCGGTTAACAGCCGACTGCTCTCCCATTGAGCTAATCAGGAATAATGACAGCGATGTCACCTTTTCGGGTGATTGCGGTTCTACGCAGACTCGCTTGTCAGTTGCGGTGGGTTGGATTCGAACCAACGTTTCTCTGGTTATGAGCCAGATGCGTCACCACTACGCTACCCCGCATAGAGCGGAACGTTTTACAGAGCATTGCTCTGAAGGACACATTCCGCAAGAACCTTGTCACTATCAGGAGACTTGTTGCTCAGCTGTATTTATTATAATAGAATTTTAAAGCTATCGCAAGGGGTTCTTTAATTTTGAGTTTTTTAAGTTTTGAAAAGGCAAATCGGTACAAAATGTTCCGATTTTGAATTTCATTTCGCGTTTTTTGGCAAATTAACGCACCAGAACGCATTTTACGGGACTTTTTTATTTTGGGTATAAAGTTGTACACCTTTTAACAAAAAGCCCCGTATTTTTAACCTACGGGGCTGATTTAAAGTGTTTGCGCTATTCTGACGGAAGTTCTGTAATTCCTGTCAGCCACTCCAGCTTATTCGCCATGATTGACACGATGACGGTGTGGATGACCGCTTCGGGTACGTTGTCCGGGTCACAGGCTTTGATTGCGTCATCGCTGATCGCTAAAGAAGCCACAACTTTGATAGTATAGCTCAAGTCGGTCAGAATGAGTCGAATTGACAGACGTGTCTGTTCTTTTTGTAAAGGATCTGTAATTTCATCCAGACCTTCCGTAGTCCAGTAACCTGCCCAATCCAAAAGTTCAATCGCTGTAACTCGCTGAAGTTCTCCACTCTCAAAATATTGCCAACGTTCTTGATTTGTCATTTTATTCCTCCATTTTTATAATTGTGATATTGCCTGATAGATTTCGGCATGTTGTGCTGCGCTCAAAGCAACATTGTAAAATACGGCAGCCTGAATTGATTTTCCGCCGTGGGTAGCGTTATTAAGGTCTGATATCGCAGCATGGGTATTGCCGAAGGTACGCCAAGAAGAGCCGGAACCTTTGTCCGTTGGCGCCGCCCTATCGGTGCTATTTTTGCCTGCTCCATTAATATAAATTTGGTTTGACGTTCCAACATTCGCGCCGACCACTGCGTTGGCGTAATATGTGGATGTTGAACGCCAATGACCGCTGTACCAGACTGTACCCGGACCGTTATACTTAGCTACACTATCGGACATCCAAAGATGCGTTACAGCAGTCACCTGACAACGACCATTATCTCCACCCGCTGTGACAAGCCATGTTCCATAACTTGAGTTCACTCCGGTATAACGAACAACAACGCATCGAATTGCTTGAGTATTTAAACTCGAATTGTCCAGATAACCCTGATTACCTCTTGCTGTATCATAGAAACGAAAACCGTTGCCAGCAGACCATACTGGATATCGTGTTCCTCCGGCATGTGACTGTCCATATTTTGTTAGATTGTATCCGTGCCCAGTCAAATCTTCCAGCGCTGAGCTTTCGGAAGACGCGCCTGTGAAATTGTAAGCCGCAAGAACATTAGCGATTGATAGCCCGGTGACCAGAAACCAATCCGGCATAGATGGATATACCTGTCTTGCAACGCCATTCACACCGACCCATGCGGCTTTAACATTTCTTGCGACACCGCCGACACCGACCCATAAGTCTTTCACGTGACGGGGTGCTCCGTCAACACCAACATATATGTTCTTACCCATGGAGTCTCCTTATTCGTATTGAAAATAGTAACATCCATCTCCAAGGGCTGATACGCCAGATGTCAGATCGGAAGTGCCATTTTTAAAACTTTGGCTACTAAACGCCAAAGTACCGTCTGTTTTTATTTCAAAACGCATTCCGTTATATTTTAAAGTTTCATTTACATTACGCCGTGTTTCAATCTGTACACCTTGTGCGCCATTAGTCTGAGCATTTAAACGTACATAACCATCAATACCATTTTGTCCACTAATCTGAAAGCATGTAGGGCCCCATGTAGCACTACTCGGAGTAACAGATGCATCAATATTATCTACATTGATAATTAAACTGGCTGTCATCGTGTCGCCTGACTTCGATACTTTGCCATCAGCAGTAGTCTGAGCCGCATTTGCTGTCGTCACTGCGCTCGCCGCGTTAGTTCTTGCGGTCGCATCCTTTATGTCGTAAGTAACATCATTGATTTTGATTTTCGAAATGTCTGCCATTGTTCTCTCCTTATTGTTCCGTTATCCCTGTCGCGACCGTTGTTGACGTGACTGTGATGTTTGGTATTGTCTTCGGTGTGTACTGCAATGTCGGCGCTGTGCCTGTACTCGTTACATTTGGAATGCTTCTGGGCGTGTAGCTCAGTGATGGCAGTGTTCCAAATGTAAGCGTAAGAACCTCGTCGTCCACAGTTGCATTTGGAAGCGTTCCTTCACTCCATGCTGTAATGTCATCAGCTGCTATTGCAGTTCCTAATGTTGCGGCACTTCCGGCATCCCATGATGTAATGTCGTCTGCGCTTATCGCTGTTCCTGCACTTGCTGAACCGATAGACGCTGTATCCACTGTGTACTTTGTATCTTTCGCGGATAGAACACCAGATGAAGCGTCAATGCTCAGATTTGCCCCGACTTTGATACCGCCAAGGGTCGTTGCGCTTGCCTTGGGAAGGACGTACTCTCCACCCCCACCACCGTCCACGCTGACCACACCACTCCCATCAATAGAAAGTCCCTCTCCAATTTTAATACCTCCAAGGGTCGATGTGGATGCAGTCGGAAGTGTGTAATTGTTCGCTCCTGTCTCAATTCCATTCAGTTTTGTCTTGTCAGATACGCTCATCAAACCGGGCAGGGATGTTGTAGATGGCGCAAGATTCGGATTAAAAAGTTCTTTCCAACCGTCATCAATCCATCCAAAAACGGGGTGTTCCGTATGGAGCTGTATTTGATAGGTTGAATATGTTTTCCCAAGGAATATATACCAACAATTATCATTTGTCGAAGGAAGCTCCTGTACCCAACATGGGTCAGAAGCCAGTTTTACCATGCCATTGCCTTGCGGAATAACCTTCAGGTATAGATTTTTATGAGCTGTCAAAGTCTGTCCGCAATTAAAGGTATATCGCGCATCAATCGAATTTCTGTGGTAATAAACATTCGATGAGCCAATATTTCCTTCTGGATTAACCGTACCAGTTGTATAGTAATAGAAAATCTTACCAAATGCATTAAATGCCACGTCGGTCAACATCGCTTTGGTCGTGCCTGTCGCGTTACTAACATTGTTAAGCGGAGTAAGATAATACTCACTTACCTGAAACAGTAATTCATATCTGTAAATCACGCTGTGAGCCTTATAAACAGCACTCCCGTCGTAAAGGTTAACAATGTCTGTCGTATTGCCATCCTGATAGCAACGCAGCATCCACCATCCCGTAAGTGTTGAATTGCCAATACATACTGTTTGATAAATAAATTGACCGTAATTATTTGCAGGAAGGTGTTGTCTGACGAGTCGTTCCGCTATAGTACATAGGAATTGGCCCGGTATGCACGCCATTTTTCAGTGTTAAATCGAGAGTAGCCGCCGTACTTGTCCCGGCAACAGACAACCAGTAATTGATCGTCAATCCTTCGTACAATTCTTCAACTTCCGGTAATTCTCCTGTCCACGCATTCGTTGAGGAAGTTTGTGTACCTTTCACAAAATAAACTTTACCTTTGTCAACATACGGTTTCGTAACTGCCCTGTATGTGAGATAGATAGACCCGGCATCCACGACAAAATTGTTCAGTCCCGCGACGGTCTGCACTTCATTAGCCTCTATCTGAATTTCAGAGCCGGGAGTTCTCAATTCATACACAAGCAAGACACCATTCATAGCCTCTTTGAAAGCAGCTGCATCTGTACCTTTCGATGAATCACAGATAATTACATCATTTACAAACCATCCATATTTTCCAATCTCAATTCGATTATCTTTTCCAGAAGTATTTGTATTTCCATTAATATACTGTTCACAGTAGCAGATACCATCAGGTTTTGCGACTGTAAGTGGTGCATAAAAGACCGGATATTGATTGTGATACGCCCAATTTAGTGTTCCCAAGTCTACAATTTCATATGTCTTTGTTATCGTGCCTGTTGTGACATTTACATCTGCGCCATATACCGTCCCAATTTGACTTGACCAATCCACGGAAATAGTATCTTTTTCGTCATACGCTTCGTACTCAGTACGTGAATCTGATTCGATCTGGATATTCGTAATATTGACAGTTCCGCTATACCCCCAATTGCCGAACCGGATGTTTTTCACATCTTCAGGAATTTTCGCAGAGACAGTGTCAGTAAAACCAACACTCTTTAGTGTTATAGTCGCTAAATCAACAAAAGTTCCGTCTTGTCTGTATCCTCTTAAATTGAGCTTTGCGTTAGCGTTCGATGTCGTTTCGACAGAATAATCAAAAGAAACCATTTTACTGGTGATATTTGGTAAAATATAATAGTTTACTTTTTCTAAATACGATTCTGATTTTATTGTCATGGCGTTTGTATCATCAATGACAATAGATTCCGACGTTCCTGTGTAAACCCAATTATTTGCATTGAACAGATTTTTTCCCAGTCTTTTGATGGTCATTCCTGTCCACCCTGTTATCGGTCTGACATTTGAAGGTGTCGGGTCGCCTAATCCAGCTTGATTTGGCACAACACGTACTATCATTTCCAACGCCGGGTCACCGCATCCATCTTTAAATGTCGCAACATGTCCGCCATTGGATGCAATAATAATATCCGCCTTTTTCTTAAGTTCTTCTCTCGCAAAGGTGTCTTTCAGATTGTAAGTTGTATTATTGACTGTTACAGTTGAAATGTCGCTCATGTATTCTCCGTTACCGATGTGACTACTGTTTTTGATGTCACTGTGATGTTAGGAATTGTTCGTGCTGTGTACTGCAGCGTTGGTGCTGTACCAACGCTCGTTACATTTGGAATTGATTTAGCTGTATAACTCAAAGACGGAAGCGTCCCAAATGTTAGCGTCAGATTCTCCCCGTTAACAACAGCCGCCGGAAGCGTACCTGCCGACCAGTCTGTAATATCATCTGCTGGAATAGCCGTACCTAAAGTAGGCACCGCACCTGCGTTCCAGCCTGTAATGTCGTCTGCGGAAATAGCAGTCCCGGCTGAAGCAGAACCGATGCTTTCCGTAGTGACTGTGTACTCAGGAATTGATATGGATGCCCATTTGGTATCAAAGGAGTCGTTGCTTGCTTTGATAAGGGCTGCCCCAGCAACCCCACCAGCCGGAATCAAACGTTCCCGTGCCTGTGCATCCCGAATGTCATAAACGGTATTCTTGACTTGAATCTGTGTTACTTCAGGCATAAGCCTCCTCCTCCGAAATTTCGTGCCAGTTCTCTATACTGTCGCCAACACCGAGCCAGATTTCTTTTCCAAAAGCGCCTTCATCGTTCAGCAATACCATGCCTTCATCAGCAATCCAATGATTCGAGTATTCCGTATCCTGTGTCATTACAGCCTCCTTTAAACCAGAGTCCATCCTTTATTTGTCGCAACCGCCTTTTCTTCAGCAGTCAGCTTGTTTAGATTTACAGTTCCGAGCTGTAGCGTCTTTGCCGTGCTTACCGTTCCGATAACATTTAGAACATTAATAAGTGATTCGTGCGTCAGCAATGGTGACCAATCCAACCGCATAGGGGAAGTCTTTGCCATTACCATCTTTCCGTTGTTATGTTCACCGAAAGAAAGATGCTTCAGATAAGAACAGGAATCGAACATATATACGCCTGAAGAAACATTTTTAAAGTCTGTAATCTTTGACAAATCGATCCAACTGAAGTCAAAAGATTCAATATTGAATGTACAGCGCAAAAATGTAAGCGCACTATTACCTGTCATAGCGCCCCAATTAGAAGTATCCCATCCGCTTAAATCAAGTTCTTTTAAAGAAGCCATCCATGCGAATGGATTGTACATGTTAGTAAGACTCCAGTTCGATACGTCCCAATTTTCAATAGGAAGTCTTTCCAATTGTGCGCAAGCGTACCATGTATTTGCCAAATTTGTAACTGTCCAATTCGATGTATTCCAGTTTCCAATGGGTAAATACCGCAAATTTCTGTCGCCGTTCCAAGTATCTGACATGTTTGTAACCGCCCAATTCGATGTATCCCATGTGCTGACATCTAAATATTCGAGCGCATACATTGCGTACCACGTTTGAGCCAAGCTTGGAATGACCCAATTACTTGTAACCCAATGACTGAGGTCTAATGATTTAAGATTATCGCAATTACCCCATGTATATGCAATATTTACAAGTGGCCACTGAGAAGTATCCCATGTGCTGACATCTAAAGACTCAAGAGCGTAGCAATATCTCCACGTCTGTTCAAGCGTAGTAGGCCGCCAGTTTGATACATTCCAATTACTAAGGTCAAGATTTTTTAGCGTTGCGCAGCTTGTCCATGTTGCGGTAAGGCTTTTCACACACCATCCAGACGTATCCCACGAGCTGACATCCAGCGTTTTCAATCCCCAGCACTCATTCCATGTGTACCGCATTACATTGCCGTTCATAACCCAATTTGACGTATTCCACGGCAGATACAGGTCTTCAAGCGCAAAACACCGATACCATGTGTAATCCATTCCGTTCACAACCCACCCGGACGTATCCCATGTGCTTACGTCAAGTTTTCGCAAAGAAGTACATGTGCTCCAACAGCTATTAATACTGTTCACTTTCCAGTTGGATGTATCCCATGCAGTCAAGTCAAGTTCTTTCAGACTTGTGCAATTCTGCCATGTTCCATTCATTGAGCTTGAATTTACTGTCCATCCAGATGTATCCCATCCGCTGACATCAAGATATTGCAAATTCAAACAGTAATACCAAGTTTGATACATACTGCTGATTTTCCAATTTGTTGTATCCCAATCACTTGTATCAATTTCCTGAAGACTGTATCCATTTGCCCAGCGGTACTGCAAAAAACTTGTTGCCGCATTTGCAACATTTATTTTTTCTCTCTCAATAAAGTACCCGACAATAGTTGAACCGTCTGCATAATTCATGTGCCCGATCCATTCGACTACTGCCTGATATCGATTTTGCCATGCGTGTCCTTCCGGGCTTGTCCATGCTGTGAATTGAATTCCACGAAGTTCGCTCACACCCGTAACTTTTACGATAGGATAAAGCCCAGAAGTCGGTGTCCACACTTTCGTGTAATATCCGCCATTTTCCACAGAGGTCGTTTCATCAGCCACAAATGCGCCGTTTTCAACATGTCCGACCTGTACCGTACAAGCCGCCCACAATCTTACATAAAGGTGAGGGTCTGAAATACGCCCCGTTGCATCTATGGTCATGTAAACAGTATTCAGCTCTCCATGATAGATGTCATCAAGGTTTGGTAAAGTATCAGGGCGTACCCAATGATGTGTTTCAGGGTCAACCGTCCCTAATAGCGAACACAGTCCTTCCGGCATGATAAGGCGTTCGTGTTCTACGGTCACTTCTGCCGTTCCGGTGATAACAGAGCCATCGGCCGCATGAGCGGTATCCCCCTTATACATGCGGTCAGGGTCTACGGTATCTTCCGTGAGGTCGATAAGTGTTCTGTCTCCGTAAACGACTTTGTTAATTGCGGTCATTCTTACGCTCCGGCAATAGTTGCTGTGTATCCACCTGCGGCGTTCAGTACCTCGGTGTACGGAATTGCATCAATCGTAAACTGCGTGAAGTAATCGTAGTCTCCTTCTGAAGACGGTAGAATGATCTGCGAGGACGTGTCCGGTGTGCCGGAGCCGACTGTTGCCTTAATGCGCTCAGAGCCCGTGTATGTGCCAGTCACGCCAAGAATCTGAACACCTTCCTTGATGTTGGTCGCGACGATTTTTGCTTGTTCAGTGCTTGAAATACTGATTTTTCCTGAACCGTCATGATAGCCCTTTGTAATCGTCACTTGCTGTGCTTTTGTTGTAATTGAGCCTGTCTGCGCTCCGATATTCGGCATTGAGCCTGTGACTTTCACACCGTTCACATAAGCGGTTTTCGTGTTCAGAATTTCGGCTGCGGTAGCTGTAGCGTCTGAAGTGTCAGCGTCGTAAGTACAAGTCCCGGTTGCAACCGTACCGTCTTTTAAATGGAATGTCTTGCTGTTAATAACATCAGATGCGGTTACAGTATCTGACGATAAGTCAATCAGAACGTCGCCGTCATAAATAACCTTATTAATAATTTTCGTTGGGTCATGTTGTGCCATATCTATCCTCCAATCGTCGCGGTGTACCCTCCGTCAGGGTTTGTTGTTTCTGAGTATGGAATCTCTTCAACTGTAACATCACTGCTCAATAACTTCATACTCGTATCAAGTGTCTGGTCTACTGTCTGCGGAATCACATGGTATCCGCCTTCGTAATTGTCCACAGCCGGAGTAATCACAAGTGTTTCTTCCGGTTCAATCACTATCGCAGCGTTCGCCCCGTCCTGTCCCGGATCACCTTTATCTCCTTTTTCACCGGGCTTCCCGTTCGTCACTTCAAAGAAAAATTCATCACCGTTTGACATTAGCAAGCGGTAAGTATCAATAAGTCCTTCCGTATGCACTTTCATACACGAAACAGGCGTAGCTCCGGGCGTACCAGCAGGGCCTTGTCCCGACACTTTCAATGAAATATGTTCTTCATTGATTTTCAGGTGTATCTTTTCATCATGCATGTTCAGAATGATGACTTCTTCATTCTGAGTCAGTTTTACGGTATCGTGTTTCATGGTCACCCTTCGTTATCTTCAGGTACAACCGTCGAGCGTCCTGTGACAATAAATTTTCCCCCTATATAGCATTTGCGAAATCCAGTGCCGATAACCCAAACATCATATACATATACGCCGGGTTGTAAAGCAGATGTTTGTGCAGATGACAGGCTGATGTGTATCATGTTCTCTTCCGTGTTTACCACACACTGCATTTCTGCAAGCAGTTCGTCGCTTTCAAATTTCGGGCGAACTTGCGATTTTGCGGTTTTTCCTTCGAGCGATATAGTCTTATCTTCAAAGTCAATGTCATTATCATAAGTCTCGCCTTTGACTATTTCGATATCGTATGGGTATCTCATTATTTTCCTCCCGTCACATCTGCATCATAGCTGTCGAAACGCTCACTACTTGGTCTGTTGTCAGTTCCCTGTTGTAAATCACCGCAGCCTCCAGCGTATAGCTTCGACTGGATGCGCTGTAGTAGCCATCGATGTACCCGTGATTTACAATAATTCCGTTTCCGAAAGTGACCGTAAGCCCATCGTCAAAATTAATATTGGTCGGCTCTCCCCCGATATTCATCCTCGAAATATGATAGACTTCTTCCGTCGTGCAGTTCACCGCCACCCCGTTGACATACAGTGTTTCGCCGACGAAGCCCAAAACGCCGGACGATAAAAACGGTTTGCCAGTCTGGTACTTCATGTAAGTCTTCGTTGAGCCGTAGTATGCCTTTGAACCATATCTCAAAGTCGGTCCCGCCTTTACGGAGTCATCTGTCACAGGGTTGGCATTATATCCAAGCCCTGTCGCCATGAGCATTTTGCTGTAGCTGCCGCTGCAATACAGCAAACAGAACGGACCTTCTGATCCCTGATTTATCGTACTTTGGTCCTTATATCTCACAAAGACAGACTTATGATTGCTTGAGCCACTATTCAGGCTCGTGTTCAGCAACCCGCTGTATCCACGTAGTCCGCCTTTGATGCTCACTCCATCGCTGCTCCAAGTCGGTACGCCGGGATTTGTGTAACCGCCGGATACCAAAGACAGCGTGTAATCGCCGCCGCACACAGGCATCAGAGCTTCCGCTTGTGATTGCCTGTTCATAAATTGATATGCAGCGACGACATCAGCTTCCTGCAGTCCTGAAAGCAGATACCACAATCCGCTCCCTTCCATCGCCTTTTTCTTTGCCATTAAATATTCATGCATGTTCATAGTTACGCCGCCGCAGAAACCACCCAATAATATGCCCCATCCCAATAAAAGATAAGATTGTATCGCTTATTGGCAAGAGCTAAAGCATCGCCCTTGAGCTTCAGGTTCGATGTCCCTGAGATTGTAGTCAGACCTCGCTTTACTGTGACGTTCGTGAAAGCTGATGAGCTTGTAAAAATCACGGATGTGATAAAAGTCGGATGCGGGTTTAATGGAAGCGTGATCGTCAATGAGTTGATTGCAGTGTTGTTTCTGTATTCCCGATCCGCCTTCGGAGTCAGTGTTGTACCCGAAAAAGTATTAGCAGTATCATAAGGATATCGGAACACATATCTTAAGTCTGTGATGTTTGATGGAATTATGTTCGTTGCTCCTGCGGAAACAGCAATCTTGGCCATTGGAATCTCGTAGGTTTCACCTGTTGTTTGAATAAGAGTTGGTGCAACAGGAGACGCAGCGGGAGTCCCTTTTTTCACATCCACGCTGATAACAGAGGCGCCTTTATTTCCATAAACAGCTCTGAGTACAACCAAATCGATTCGTGGATTAGTTACATCGGCTGTATCAATAGGAAGGATTTTTTCCGTCGTAATCCATGCACGATGGTTGTCTACCATCGCTTGTCCCGTCTTGATACGCACCGACATACCTTCACCAGCAGTCGGCGTGTAGACTTCCATTTCGTTTTCAAATCCTGAGATTACACCATCGGGTACGATTCCATTCCAATAGTTAGCCCAATTGGTTTGTTCAATACCCATGACCCCATTAAAAAATCCGTATTTATCGCATTCCGAAGCCATTAGTTCTGCTCCTCCGTATCCATTCGTCTGTCTAAGCCGTATAATTGTTCAAATAAATCAGCAAATTCGCCTTTTTCGTTCTCTCCGATAGTTGGTTTCACTTTTTCCAACCCATTCGAGTACGAGATTTCCACCGTCTTGATTGTTGACGGGAATTTCTTACCATCGATCATGCATGTAACCAAGTCCCCTAATTGCCAATCCACCATGAATTGCAATGAAGGAGTCTCAACCATCGTGGCTGTGAATTTTTCCTTGTAAGCGTTTTCCTCTAAATATTGCTTTCCTTCTTTTTGCAGAAGTTCATCCACTTCCGCTATCGTTACCGTCTCGTCCTCTTCAGTGTCTTCATCGTCTTCCACCACTTTGATATCAGACTTTGTAACGATTTTCTCGATGCGTCCGAAACGTTCGATACTGTCCGCATCTTCCATGTAAATATATCGGCGCACCTTTTTCGGTTTTCCCTCGCTATCCAGCTCATCCCCATCGTAACTGCCTGAACACACCCAGACAGCATTGCATTTCGGCATTTTCAGGGTCTTTTTCCAGCTGCTGATATTTCCAAATTCCGGTGACAAAATCACCGTATCAGTCATATCCCTTTGCATCGGAATGACAATGCTTTTCGCCCCTGTCATTGGATTTCGGTAATACTTCGGATAAATGTTGTTTTCATTGCCATCATCGTCTGTCTCTTTCCCGATTTCCTTGATGACTTCATCCAGCATCTTGTACCTGTAGGCGGATTCAGCCTGTGTGCCATGTCCTAACGCCAAGTCAGATGGAAATGTCAGCCCTGCTATCCTTCTGTCCGGATCTGACGGGAGCGCCTCGCTTCCCATATTGCGTTTAATGTAATATATCTGTCTCCTGTCAGCATATGCATCAGCCCCGTACTTACCAGTCTGCTTATTCTTCACACCCGTTTTGTCTACGATGGAATCCAGAAATGTGATGTTAGTCGGGTCAGGGAATACCAGCCGTCTTGAAAACACAACACTGTCTTCCTTTCCGCTGGCACTCCATGAAACAAGGTTTGCATATACGTTGTTGCACTCAAGGTTCAGTTCCTCAATTTCGCAACACAATATTTCTTTGTTGTTTCTATAAAACACCAGACCGTCCCCAATTTGAAAGTCAACACCGCCTGTAGTCTTCCCTTTCAAAGTGAATTTCGACAGGTCGCCCCAATTTAAGGTAAGCAAAAAATCCGTGTAACGCTCAATAAGCTCTCCACGGATGCCCGTCTCCCTGTCCCTTCTGTAAATCTGGTACTCTCCGTTCATTCCGCAGTCAAAAATCCTTCCGTATATGTAAACGTGCACTTGCTGTTCGGCTGGCTTTCTGAGTTCCTGAAGCGAATCACATTCGTCCCACGTTCCAGATAAAAATCAAGATTACTGTCAGCCGTGATTTTTCCCATGATGCTTGTCTCCACTCCCGTGCTTGAATTTACCTGAACCGCCTTTTTATGGAGCGGTTTCGTTTCAATCAGGACGTAATTCTCACCATCGACAACAATTGAAGGGTCGAATTCGATTTTGCGCCCGGTCAATTCATTGATAAGCCTAATGTTCGCCGCTGAACCTGTGATCGTGATAGTCGGATATACCTTTTGGCTATCCAAATCTACCTCATCACTGCTTTCCAACCCTGCGGATGCCATGTAAACCGAATCTGGGTTCGCATACGCATTGTCATTAATAGGGTCGGTCAGCGGAAGCATATAAAGGGCACTGTAAGTTCCTTCTGTTTGCCCGTCATCATCTTTATCCTTGCTGAAGTCGTAATCCAAATAACTGACCACTTCTCCATTAAGTTCAAAATCCTCCATCATCAGATATCCGCTTTCCACCTCAGGCTGAATAACGTACTTTGTTTCAAAACCGTTGTAAAACAGCGGGTCTGTAGCCTCAAAGGACAGGCTGAATTTCAGTCTCACATTCCCATCACGCACCATCGCATCAAGCCCAGACTTATATATACAATTCAAATATAAGTACGTGCCATCCGTTCGGCGCACCTTCAGCTTACCCCAGTTTCCCATCCGTGATCCAACTTGCAGGAGCTGTGATTTTACTTCCCTGAGGTGCCGCTCAAATTCGATTTTATTATCCAAGTCAACCCAGAAGTAGCATGTCACTGTTCGGCTTTTCAGACGTGACAGAACGATATCCTGTGAACCGTCACCATAAGTCACGACCTCTGTTTCAATTTGAGGCATTTCCATTCCGGTACGTCCGACAAGTTCATGCGCAAAAGAGTTTTCATCATCATCTAAAATGACTTCTTCATTTCTTGCATTGATATACGAAAGTCTAACTGGCAAGGCGCATCTCCTTTCTCCATGTCTCACGGACGGTATCTTCAATCATTTCCTTCATCGCTTTTTCACCAATCATCACACCATTGAAGTTGTTCTCGAAATGCTGGCTGTTATCTGTAGTGCTGCTGTTCGCAGTTCCACCCATTCTGTTGTAATAAACAGCTTCGGCACTGTTCGCAAGTCCATTGAAGGCATGTCGAATATGCGCAATTTCTCCCATTAGTTCGCTGTTAGCAAATACGTTCAGCTGAGATGAACCAGCCCGAATGATTTCAGGGCCGTGCTCACCGACAATAGCGGTTCCATACGGGAAAATAGTTCCGCCGCCCGCTGCAAACTTTGGCGTATTGTCGCTTCCTTCAGGCAAACTTTCACTGGTTTTTTGTGCTTTCAGATCACCAAGATAACTAATAATACGATAGAGCTGGTCTGCAACCCCTTGCGCAGCGGTGAACATTTCCTGCAACACACCGATTACATCCCCAGCCGATTTTTTCAAGCTTTCTACGGCACTCGGAAGACCTGTACGCCAATAACTTCCAAGAAGCAACGATACCTTGTACGTATCTTTGATAAGTTGATAAATCCATCCCCATGTTGTGTAAAGCGTGTTCCCGCCAGATGCGCTCTTTTCACCGTTTTCGTCTTCAGATGTCAAAGCAAGCTTTTTCATGAGCGTATCAATGGACGAACCAAAATCCCCGCCAAAATATTCAGCAAGCTCTTCCGCAGAACCTTTTAGATTACCTAAGAGTGTCGTCAGTCCGGTTCCTTCCTCACCTCCCGTCAAAGCTGTCTGCATAGTCGTCAGAGATGTAGCTACCGTACTGAGTGCTTCGGCGAACAATGTCCACGGTTCTGCATTGAGTTCTGTGCTTACAAGGGTCTGTAACGCCGTCATGACTTCGGGTGTCAGCACCTCGGCTAATTGCTGATACATTTCGGGATTGCCGAACAGGAGGCTCATAAGTCCGCCAGCCCCGGAAGTCTCTTCTCCTTCACTCGTTCCCGTTTCACCGCTTGTTCCAGTACCGCTCCACAGGTTCGCACCAAAAGTCTGAAGCATCGCCTGTTCAGCGGCTTTTTGAATATCAAGCTGTTGCAGTTGTTCGAAGGAAAGCTGTGCAATGTTTTCGCTGAATCCGTTATTGAAAGCAATCATAGCTGAACGATAAACGTCACCGCCCTTACCCTGATTCACTAAATCGATAGCGGAAAGCCTGTTGTCACCTGCGTTCCAGCCCCAAGTGTCCCCGCCCATCAAACCAGCATCCAGTGCGGCTTGCATTTTGTTCAGTGCGACTTTTCTCGCTTCGTCTGATGTGGCATTGTCGTACTCCAACATCGCATAGTCCAACGCCGCCTGACCTTTCGACCGTGGTGTTTCCGTCCCGCCACCTTTCAGGTTCTTCACCGATGTATCCACCGCTTTCAGGTTCGCATCGTTATCAGTCTTGAAATCACCGATAAGATTATTAATAAGGAAGAGCCAGCCCTGTAATGTACTGAGCTGTGATTCCTTAGGAAGGTTATCCAGTTGTCTGCTGAGATTATTGGTTAGCCCATCGGCGAATTCCTTACCGAACAGCCCATCTAATGTCGTTTCCAGATTGGTCATAATAAACTCAGCGTCAAGTGTCCCTGCCATTGCTTGATCGTACAGCGTTGTAAAGGCTTCGGAATCCAGTAGAAACTCCTGCGCTTCCGCAAAGTTGTCAACTGTAACATGATTGAAACTGTCCATCTTGTTGCCAAGGAATTCCATCATCTTTGGCATGACACCATTAAAGAACGCCGCCGTCGTTGCCGAAGGAGCCATACCACCGGATGCAAAGTTCTCTTCCGCTATTCCAAGCGCAGCGACCGCTTCTTCCATGGTCTTTCCAGCTTTCATCTGCCTTGCGATTGCGTTCTCGTACCCGCCAAGGAAGTCTGTGTACATGTCATTCCATGCGTTGAGGTACTCTGTTGACCACCCTGCTTTAAAATCCGTTGCGGGTGTCTCAGATGCTTTTGATGTGAGTAAACCAGCATCGGTGATCGCTGTCACAAGGTCGCCGACGTACTGAATAACCAAATCCTTACTAACACCATCCTTCGTCAGCAAATCACTGTAGGCATTCATGATTTCTTCCGGTAAATCCATCGTCTTCATTGTGTCAAGAATCATCTTTTGTAAATCAGGCAATGAGAATTCATCGGCAAAATTTATAAAACCCTGAAGAGAATTGACATACTTCAGCATTGAGTTTTCATCAATGCCCTGCATATCTGAAAGCACCTTCGGCATATCAGTCTTGAAAAATGACAGCAAATCCATTTCAATTTGATAATAGGCATCAGTTGCGGAAGAAATAGCATCATGCTCTGGCATGAGAGATGAAATAATCGTCTCTTTATAAGTCTTTGCCATTTCAATGATGTCTTCGGCGGATGCAGCTTTGTCCATTTGCGTCTTTAACGCCTCAAGCTGTTCTTTGGAACCGCCAAGCTCTTCAGTGATTTTCAGCATTTCCGCCTTGGCTTCTTCTATCTGCTTCTGTGTCTCAGCGTCATCCCCAGACTCTTCAATTTTGGTAATCGTGTCCAATTGACTCAGAATATTTGTCAGTTCATCATTCTGAGCCGCCATTTCTTTTTCTAATTCGCCTGTTCCAAGGTCGGCATCACCAAAATCATATGAGAACGTTCCAAGTATCGGCAATTCTTCACTCAAAGCCTCTTTATAAGAGCTTTTGTTCTTTGCCATAATATCGGTGATCGTGCTTTCAATTTGCGTATTGGCATCAAGTTGTTTCTGTGCCGCACTTTCAAGCCCTGCTTTTAATTCGGTGTTTCCACTTTCCAGAACAGAAACAACATTCCCAAGCATCGCCAGCAACGTGTCGCTATCTGTAGCCGTGTTGAGCAAAGCCATTATGGATTTACGTGTGGAATCATCCATCCCGATATTCGGCATCCATATATCGATTTGCTTCCTGATAGCGTCGAGATTTCGGTTCTCCTCATTCGAAACCACTTTAGCAAGTTCGTCAATATATGCGCTGTTAAATGATTTCGTCCCTACGGACTCCTGTAATTCCTTTGTCAGTGCATCGCTGGCGCTCATCCACAAAGAAATCTGTTCATCCGTATAAAACAGACTGCTTTCGGGCTTATCAGAAGCGCTGTATTCCTTCTTTGTTTGGGTATCTGTCGCTTCCGTATTACTTTCAACAGCTTTCGTGTTCTGTTGCTGTGATTCGACACTCTGATCTAACTTTGTTGTTATGTCTTCAAGCAGGGACATCATATAAGGGTCTTCTTTGGCCCATGCGTAATTTTGTGCAATGTAATCATCCATCGCAGCTTTACGTTCCGTCGGTGACATGTAAACATTCCGCCCCTCGGCATCTGTCATGGACGATAGAGACTGTGCATAAAAATTACGGATGTTCTTTTCTGCAGACCGATACCATTCTTCAAGATATTGCGCTTCGGCATCGGCTTGAGTCATCTGTGCTGCTTCGTTTACCGTCTTCCAATAATTCTCAAAAGTGCCATACCAGTCTATGTAGGCTTGTCCGCCTTCTTCAAACAGACTTCTGGCTTTCAATTCCCGTTGTCCACCATATACACTCTGGTTACTGATAGTTGCCCAATCACCTTTGGCAGTGTTGAAAGCCGCCATTCTGGCGTTGTTCTCATATAATGCCTTTTCGTAAGCTGTACCGCTGATTTCCCGTTCTTCACCGCCAACTTTCACATTTACGGTGCGACCGCTCAACTGACCTGTCATCTTCAGCCAGCCAGTAATAATTTCATCAATGATGTTCAGGACTCTTGTCTTGAACTCTTCAACTTTCGCCACTACGCCTTCACCGAACAGACGCTCAAGCCCTGCGGTAATATCCACGGAATCGATTACACTGACGATGGTTTCCCAGATACCGCTAAAGAAGTCCTTTATAAATCCCCAAAGGTCGATCCAGAATGATTTGAATGTATCCCAGATGTGCTTGAGCCTTCCCATAAAATGTTGTTGGGCGTTTTCGATTAAGTCTTGATTTCCTGTTATAGCTCCATATACGATTTTCAATAAATCAATAACAAAGTCAAACGGAAGACGAACAATACTTAAAACAAAATCAATGACATCGATCACAACCGCTAAGATGTTGTCGAACCCTTTGATTATTCCATTGATAACTCCCGCTAAAACAGTTCCGAGACCGAGCACTGCTGTAGCCAGTAACGTTCCTGCCGTCGCAACGATTCCAACGACCGCCATGATGAAAGGCTGTAAGGTTTCAAGCAAGCCTTTGAATTTCGGTACGACATTTTCAATGATGCCATTTACGACATTTGTGATGGATTTTTTGATTGTGTTTATAATATTGACAATCAAATCTCCGAAATCAATAAACTGTCCTAATATCGAGAAACCAACCGCAAGAAGTCCAATAATGATATTTACAGGATTTGCAATTGCGGAAATAATTGAGGGGATTACCGCAAGTATTTTCGGGATAGCTGAAATAAAACCCCAGACAGCAGGAAATCCTTCGAGCCATACCCAAATCGAAGCGATGCCTACTCCAATACCGCCAACAGCCTGAACAATTCTGTCAATCCAGTCGTAAATGGTCTGGATCGTTGACAGAACACCTTCGGGAACAATTTCCTGAATTTTTCCTTTGACGTTGTTCAATGCTTCAGTCGCTTCCGCTTTGAAATCAGTCCAAACTTTACTAAGCAGCCCCTTGATTCCACCTTCATCAAAAGCTTTTTTCATATCATTGAAGTAAGAAATGATATTTTGAACAACACTTCGCGTATTATCAAAAGCTGTGCCTATCCATTTGAAGACACTCTGGATTCCGCTTGTCAATCCGGTCGTAAACTCAGCACCGAACAGGTCGTTCAACAGTCTGCGAATGACAATAATTTCATCAGAAAAGGCTTTACGGAAATCCTCTCCTATCTTGCTGAATAGCCCTGTCAATCCACCGCTTGCGAATGTCGCTTTGTATTCTTCTACTTTCGCTTTGATATTCGCTTTTGTCTTTTCAAGCTGCGCTTTGATATCAGCATCGATTTTATTGATAACACCAGTTACACCATCTTTACGGAATGTTTCAAGCAAGCTGTTCCCGTAAACCAAAATGTTATCAAAAGTCTGCTTCGCCTGATTGAATATCGGAGTAAATATATTGTTTCCATGAAGAGAGGCGAACCTGAACAGCGTTTCTGCTCTGCTGAAC
>Ga0247609_10001371_pt1 | contig 29288 bp, 12 predicted proteins | sample 172DNAGHGlowgp2_FD_193487 | JGI IMG/M metagenome (GOLD analysis project Ga0247609, IMG submission 193487) | Sheep rumen microbial communities from Palmerston North, Manawatu-Wanganui, New Zealand - 1728 DNA GHGlow gp2 | ecosystem: Host-associated > Mammals > Digestive system > Stomach > Rumen ... | reverse complement strand
ATTTACACCATAGTTCTGTATGTTTACACCTGTCAGGTTCAAGTCCCGGATGGTCGAGCCTGTGATGTAGCCGAAAAAGCCGTTCGGAGTCAGGATTGGAACAGACTGGCCTGAAGCCTGATTGGCTCGGTTCTTCAGGTTGCTGATTGTATGGCCCTGGCCATTGAACGTGCCTCTGAATGGATTGTCCTCTGTTCCGATTGAAGCGGTCCATGTGTTGGACGAGGAAGAGTATGGGTCAATGTCTGTTGTAATTGTACTCATGTCAAGGTCAGCAATCAGCTTCACTTCAACACCACTGTAGTTTACACCACTGTTCACCGATTCACGGAATGCAACCAATGTTGCCACGTCTGGAATCTCAGTGATAAGAATTGACGAGGATTGCCTCTTATATATTTGAACAGGTGACATATTTGATTGAACTGCATAACAGGAGAAAAGACCATCTCCATTATTATAATTATATCTTAGGAGTTTATTACTATTTGTACCTTGGAATGTGATAGTAGCATTGTCTTCAGATATTACTATTTTTGCTTTTGCATTATCATCTGCAGTTGTTTCAGTTTTTAAATAATTTTTGGTACTTGATGCAGCATAAAGAAAACCTTCTCCCGTATTGAAAAGCCAATTATTGCCTGAAGCTTTCAAAGTCAAAGCCTGAACATGATAATTGTCATTTTCATTGATTGTTATACTGACAAGCGTTTTATCATTATTCCATACAGCATAATCATTATTCAAAGAAATCTCACCACGATTATTCGTTTTTTGGTATGTACTCAATGCTACTAAAGCATCAGTATTAACTATGATGATTTCATCACCATCCGCAAGGGAAGAAACATCGGTAACTAATTCATACACACCTTCGGCATTCACATGTCCTGTTACTTTAATAGAATATGACTTTGTTTTGCTTAAATAGTATTCATTCTCTGCAAAAGTCGCTGTAATGACTGCCGTTCCCTTTCCTACGATTGTCACCTCTCCTGTTGTAGCATCAACGGTTGCAACATTTTCATTATTACTTGAATAAGTAACAGCAAGCCCTGCAGGAGTGGTAGTTAAGGTTGGTTCTTCAAAAAGGTCTTTCTTATCATATTCCAAAGTAACTGATTCTGGAGAGAATGACATCGTAACATCTTGCTTGCTGACAGTCAGAACATAGCTAACTGTCTGGTCATTGTATGTTTCATCACCTTCAAGAATAGCTGAAATGTCGGTTGTTCCAGCACCAACAATAGTAACAGCACCATTGCCATCAACAGTAGCAACATTCGTGTCACTTGAAGAATAAGTAACAGCTACATCATGAGGATTTGTCAAAGTTGGAGCATCCTCAAATTCATTACCTACGTTTGCCGTTGTCGTTGTTGCTGTATTTGCACTCCATGCTAAATTAGGACTTGGCTTGCCAGAGGTTGAATATGTTACAACTATTTTCTTTAAATAAATAGCCTTTTTCATAGAAGAACCACGATCAATCCTTACGACAATTTCTCCAAAACCACTTCCTGTAAAGGTATAATCTGCTGACGTGTTTGTAGCAGTAGATGATCCACTACATGTAAAGGCCTCTCCACCTACTGTAACACTAATGGTTGCACATGCTTGAGCATCGCGAGCGTTGACAACAACCTGAGAGATAGTTCCCTCAATACCGCTTGTTGCTAATTGTAAGTAAGTTACGCTAGCATTATTTGTACCATAGTGAATTCCGAATGTGGAATCAAAAGTTGATTCATTAGCATTAGAGGTAACAGTCCACACTGCACCATCATCAGCAGTACCTGAACCGTTACATGCTGCTGTAAAATTTAAAGTTGAAGTCTTCGCCCAAGCTACACTTCCCACACCAACTAACAGGCATAGGAGTAGCCATCTTAAGTTTTGAGTAATTTGTTTCATTTTTAAAATTTTAAAGTTTATAATAATTGTTATATTTGTTCACTCAAAAAAGATTATTTCAAGTGGTAAAGTTACTGATTATTTTTTTTGCTCGTATATTTTTATCAAGAAAATGCAGAGTAATGAAAAAAAACAATTAATTCCTATCAAAAAAAACAACAGTTACAGAACAATTCTTTTTCATCTGTTGATTCATTTCAAGACTCAAAATGCTGGATTTTTTCCACAATATGTTCTATTCTCTCTACCATCTTTCACAAATCAACGGCTGCAAATCCCATTAGGAACTTGCAGCCGTTTGTCAGATTGCATATAATATATATGTGTTAGTACTTGTCGTTATACGAATAATCGCGAATGATTACCAGATGGATTTTTCCACATCACCCCAGTCTTTTTCCTCTGTGTCATAGCCACGGCTCTTGATAGGGGTATTATCATCGTCACCTCCACCTCCGTTACCGCTGCCTCCACTGATGATAACATCTCCAGTTTGATAAAGCTTACCTGTAACGACTGTTTCTTCAAAATTCTCTGGTACGATATATGTTTTCTTTTCCATTGTTTTGTATTATTTTTTTATCCTAAACTCTTATTAAAGTATCACCTTTTTACCGTTTACAATATAAACACCCTTCTGTACCTTCTGAACGCGGCGGCCTGAGAGGTCGAAGATGGTGTTGGCGTTGGCATTGGTGTCAGCGTCTATACTGCTGATGCCTGTTGGAACCACGTCGATGTCCATGTTGCCGAACTTCACCTTCGAAGCGCCTGGGGTCACGAAGAACAGGTCTTCCAATGTCAGCTTGCCGCTTGCACCGCTGGTGAGAATGTTGAACAGCTCGCCCTCGCTGCCCTCAAAGCTCTTGTTCACACCTGAGTAGCACATCACCTTGTAGCGTCCGTCCGAAAGCTTGTTCATGCTCACTGTGTGGCCCTTGGCACGAGCGGAAAGGATGATGCTCTTGCAGTCCAAGCCGTCCTCTGCGCTCATGTAGAACTGGAACGCGCAGAAAGCGCTGCTGTTGCTCAGCAGGAAGTCAACCACGCCGTCGTTCAGTTCGAGCGATGCCTCGTCACCGCCATTGGCTACCGAGTTCACCTTTCTTGACTTCACGTCGTTCTCTACGCCCAGCACCTTGTTCACGATGGCAACAACGTCAGCTACGTCAAGGTCGCCGTCACCGTTCACGTCGCCATGCTTCATGATGACATCGTCGGCGCTCTCGTTCAGGACAACGTTCACCATCTTAACAACATCGGTCACCGTCACTGCACCGTCAACGTCAACGTCGCCAAGAAGAACTGCCTCTGGCTCTACGAACAGGTTGCTCAAGAAGATTGCGGCTGGCTTCACCTGGTTCTCTGTTGGAGATGCACTTGACTCTGTACCCAAGCTCTGGGCTACGTCTGCATAATTATAGATAATGTAGGACTTGTTTCCACTCAGGTATTTACCTATATATGGACGATAGGCTGCAACACCATCTATCACTGACAAGCTATAGAGTCTTCCATTGCTGACTTTCATCTCTTCACTGGTCGTATAGGAATGGGTGCCATAGAAGATGTTTCCATCCTTCAAGGACATGGCGGTTTCACTAGTGGCATCTGCATTTGGAAGATACTCAAGAGTGAATGAAGAGTTTGAGCTGTTGTAGTTCTGGAAGAGGGTATAGCCCTTCTTTTTTCCATTTGAGTCAACACCACCGTACATGGTTCCCTCTTCTGGAACCTGTACAAACCTCACCTCAAATTCAGATCTGGAAGCCGCTGAATTATAAACACCCGTAAATGCGTGTGCGCACCTGAATGTCATGTCGCTGGAGAACGATGCATAGGTGTAGTCGTATGTACTGGAACTACTTTCATTGTGCTTGCCGTTTGCACCAAGTATTTTTACACTCTGGCCACGAACTCCTGTCAGGATTGGAAGGTTGGAACGGACAAAGATCCACTTGCGGTCACTTCCTGTACCTGCGCCAAGGTCCTTCCCGCCACCGAGCTTGTCGCTCGCATCTGAAGACAGTTTCCAGCCCTGCATGTCTGAAAGTGAAAGCGATGTGAAATTCATGATTGCATCAGATGGCTGATTAGGAAGACCTTGACCAGATGGAGTAATGCCACCTGCACATCCAAAATCTGCAATATTGGAAGGATAGTAGCAATGGCCATTCTGAGAACCCATGCCAAAGCCAATTATACCACCTGTCGTATTGCCTGATAGCTCACCCGTGTTGTACACATACGAATACGTGTTGGATTCTGAATGTCCAATAATGCCACCTACATATTCCCTACCGGTAATCGTGCCTGTATTATAGCAATTGGTAATGGTGCCCTTGTTATAACCTGCTATGCCACCAACATATTTAGTATCACCGGCAGATATGGTTCCTGTGTTGTAGCAGCTCTCAATAGTCACAGACTCACCAGAAACAGAACCTACAATACCACCAACATATTTGTTTACACCCGTGATATTTGCATTGTTGAAGCTCCTTGAAATGCTTGCGCTGCCACCATTGGCTGTATAGACATAGCCGGCTATACCGCCTGTGCCTGCGTTTCCAATTCCTGTGCCTGAAGTCGAGCAGTCTGTAATAGAAGCTGTCTTGTTTCCATCAACCTGGATACCGCCAACTATGCCACCGGTAGCACGATAGCCGTTCAACGTGATTGTTGACACATCGCAACCGCTCACACTGGAACCGCCCTTCATCAGACCTACGACAAATCCAACATTGTTCGAAGTAGCATATGTCACCGATCCCTGCACGTCGCAGTTGATTATGTTGGAGTTCTCTGCAACGCCTGCCAGACCACCGAAACCATAGGTATACACTTCTGTCGCATCACTTGTCACGTCAGTATTTACACCATAGTTCTGTATGTTTACACCTGTCAGGTTCAAGTCCCGGATGGTCGAGCCTGTGATGTAGCCGAAAAAGCCGTTCGGAGTCAGGATTGGAACAGACTGGCCTGAAGCCTGATTGGCTTTGTTCTTCAGGTTGCTGATTGTATGGCCCTGGCCATTGAACGTGCCTCTGAATGGATTGTCCTCTGTTCCGATTGAAGCGGTCCATGTGTTGGACGAGGAAGAGTATGGGTCAATGTCTGTCGTAATTGTTGACATGTCAAGGTCTGCGGTCAGCTTCACTTCAACACCAGTGTAATTAACACCACCATTCACCGTTTCACGGAATGCTACCAATGTTTCAACATCTGGAATCGTGGTGATAGGACTTATTGAATAAGTGGCAGTGGCCACTTCTGAACTTACTCCATTCTCTTCATCAATGGCAATTGCCTTAATGATTTTTGAAGACGAGATACGAATTGCACCTGTATATGGTGTACTTTCACTTGTTGGGTTGGTATTATCAGTCGTATAATAAATCGTTGCACCTTCTGTCGCACAAGAGATTGTTAAGTCGAATGGACGGTTGGACCCACCTGCTGGAGAGAAAGTTGGAGTAGCAACAGTTACTTTTTTATAAAGGCTTAATGAGCATTTATCGCTATAAGTAATAAAAAAATAGCCATTATCAAAATAAAGGTACGGATAATAATTAGTACCAGTTTTATTATTTTTAAAAACAAACGTATTATCATTTTCTTCTGATTTGGAAATATTCCAAAGTGATGTGTTACTACTACCGTCACCGTCAAGGTTAAGATTATACTTACCACCTGTAGTAGCTACAAAATTATTAGCATTTTTAATTGACCATGAATTACCACTTCCAGCAATATGCCAAGTGACAGTAGAGAAATCAATAGTTGAGTTACCACTATCAGTAGAGATGATTTTATTACTATTTACAGTTAAAACTTGATAATATAAGCCATAAGAGCTACCAGTAGACGATTGTGTATTTTTTACGTTCTGCATGGCTTTATTTCCATAACAAATAATGTAATCACCCTCCTCAATAACGCCTGTATGAAGGGTATAAATGTCATCTGCCCATGCCCCCACGCTCACTATCATAGCAAGCAATGTGATGAGCCATCTTAAGTTTTGAGTAATTTGTTTCATCTTAATAATTATTTTTAAAGTTTATAAATCTCTTGCTTACTTTTACTTCCTATTATAAACTATTTTATAATAATGTCAAAAAACACGGCAAAGTTACATAAATTATTAATAAAAGAGTCAAAATTTTTAAAAATATATCACTAAAAAGTAGAATAATTTACGTTTTGCCCTCAAATTAAGCTACATAAAAGTCAACAAGATAAATGAAGAATGACGGCTTCTCCGAAATGAAGAATGAAGAATGAGGAATGAGTCAACAAATTATCACAAATTAGCTCAAATAAAAATAATTCCTCACTTCTCATTGCTCATTGGCTACGCCGAGCTAAAGGTTACTCACTAAAAAACCTCCAAAAATCCGTAGCTTCTTCGCATCGCTTTTGGGGATTTTCGGAAGCACTTTTGAGGATTTTCGGAAGCGCATTTGGGGATTGACTGAACCGCTCCTTTGAATCCAACTAGTTGCCGAGCGCTCGGCGTTTTAATAACGAGCCCTCGTTATCGCAACGGCGAGCGCTCGTTATAATTTCGTTGAGGGCTCGCCATTTCAGTAAATCCAAAGGAAAAGTTCAGCGAAATCGAATGATTGAACCAGCAAATGGGAAGGAAAGAGTCAATAAAAGCGAATCAAGGATTTAAAAGGATTCTTGAAACCTGAAGAATTAAACTCCTATACTCCATTACTCCGTAGAATAATGAAGAGTCAACAAATGAACACAAATATTCACAAAAACGATTTACGGGTTTGATTTAGGAAAGAAACTATGAGGCGAGTTGTTTATTTTTCGAGGGTGTCAACCACTTCTTGGAGGAGGGAGATGATAGGGAGATGCTGAGGACAGGCTTCTTCGCATTGTCCACACTGGATGCAGACGGAGGCTTTAGGTCCTCCTGGACGCCAACCGTAATTGTTGCGTGCTTCAGCAAGGTTGTTGAAGCTCTTGTATTCATTCATCACTGAGAAGATTTCGGGGATGTGGATTTCCATCGGACAACCAGGGGTGCAATAGTGACAGGAGGTGCATGGGATGGAGTTGACACGAGTGATGATTTCGCGAGCCTCTTCAATCACTTTTTGTTCGAATTCATCGAGAGGTTTGAACTCTTTCATGAAGGAAAGATTGTCGTTCATCTGCTGCATATTCGACATGCCACTGAGCACGACCATCACATTCGGCAGGGAAGCTACATATCGGATTGCCCACGAAGCCATCGAAGCCTCGGGATTGGTGCGAAGGAACAAGTCTTTCACTTCCTGTGGAGGATTGGCGAGGGTACCTCCCTTCACGGGTTCCATCACGATAATCGGAACGCCATGGCGAGTGGCGATGTCGTAGCACTCACGCGAAGCGATGATGCAACTGTCCATGTCGGCATAGTTTATCTGAAGTTGCACAAACTCCATGTCGGGATGGTCGGTCAGGATTTTCTCCAGCAGGGCTGGCTCATCGTGGAAAGAAAAACCGATGTGCTTGATGAGTCCTTCCGACTTGAGTTGGTGCATATAGTCCCAAATGCCATAGCTGTCGTAGCGCTTGATGTTCTCGGCATCGATACCATGAAGCAAATAGAAGTCGAAGTAGCCTGCACCAGTGCGCTCCAAGCTCACTTTGATTTCGTTTTTGGCTTCTTCCTCACTCGAACAGGCAAAAGCAGCTGCATTGAGTTTGTCAGCAAGATAATAGCTTTCGCGCGGATAGCGACTGCATAGTGCTTCTTTGGCGGCAGGTTCTGAGCCTGCATAGATATATGCCGTGTCGAAATACTTGCCTCCAGCAGCGATGAAGGCATCTACCATCTGTTTGGTTTGTTCCACGTCGGTTGTTTTGTCTGCCAACTGAGGCAATCGCATGAGTCCAAAACCTAATTTCATGCAGTCTTTCACGAGTTCCATATATAGAAATTAAAAAATTAAAAATTAAAAATTAAAAATTAAAACCAACGCTAAAGCCAACGCTAACGCCAATGCCAAGGCTAACGTATTCCTTCGAATGGCAAAAATAAGGAAAATAAATGATTTTCAGTAAGAAATGAAGAAAAAATGCATTCGAATGGACTGGTTTTGAAGTTTTTTGCAAAAAAAGAGCGTTACCACCTAAATTTTATCTAATTTTGCAAAAATTATTCAAATTACCATTCAAATAAAGTCAAGAAAATGAAGAAGTTATTCTTTACAGCAGCAGTTTTGATGTGTTCTCTGACTACATTTGCTCAGACGAAAGAGGGTACGTTCAGTATTCAACCAAAGGCTGGTATCAATATCTCTAACCTATCGAATAAAGATAATGCTAAGGTAAAGGTAGGATTTACGGCAGGTGCTGAAGCAGAGTACCAACTGACCAAGCAATTGAGTTTGTCGGCAGGCGCGTTGTTTTCTATGCAAGGTGCCAAATCCACTACAGTCTTTCGGGAGGTGGATAACACTACTAAAGAAATTCGGGAGGTGGATATTAAGAACACGATGGAATTTGACTATATCAACGTTCCAATCTTGGCGAACTATTATATCATCGAAGGACTTGCAGTGAAAGTGGGTATTCAGCCGGGCTTCAATATCGTTGCCAAGCGCAAGCGCACAGATGGAGTCGAAAAAGAAAGTAAGAATTTGTCGGACTTGGGAGTGGATGTGAGAAAAGTTGACATCTCCATTCCTATTGGCGTTTCATACGAATTCAATGACTTCGTTGTGGATGCCCGTTTCAACTTAGGCTTGACGGAAGTCGCCGATTTGGTTAAGTCCAAAAACCGTGTGTTCCAAATCACATTCGGATACCAAATCGATTTGTAAGAGCCCCCCTCCGGCTCCCCCAGGCCCCCCTCCGACTCCCCCGAGGGGGAGGGGAAAAAAGCCTCACCCCCAACCCCTCTCCAAAGGGCGAGGGGAGTAGAATGAATTATTGGAACTTGAATCAGGGATTTAAAGGATTTAAAAGGATTCTTGAACTTTGAAACTTGAAACCTGAAACTTGAAACCTGAAACCAGCACGAAGTGCTTTGAAAAATATTATTTGAGATAATTTGTAGAAATTTGTTGACTAAATAAAGTAGTAATTTGTTGACTGATAAAAAGAATGAAACCTATATGAAAAAATCAAGAATTCTATTCTTTGTCATTCTCATGATAGGAATAGGGAAACTATCGGCTCAAACAGCCAGATGGATTGATGTGACCAGCTATCTTCAGAATCCAGGATTCGATGGCAATTCACGCAATGGTTGGACATTCGAGGCAAATGCAAGTAGTACCGACCTCAACTATGAGTGTCAGGAGTTCTGGAATGGTACCTTCGACTTTTGGCAAACGGTAGCCAATGTGCCGAATGGCAGTTATCGGTTGTCTGTGCAGGGCTATTACCGAATCGGAGGTAATAGCAGTTCTTACACTGCACATCAGAACGGCACAGAAAGACTGACGGCACAGCTCTATGCCAATTCGGCTGAGACGGCATTGGCCAGTGTCTATTCCGAGTATCTCAGCTCCAACTACAACAATAGTTGTTGGGCACCGAGCAACAGCTATTCAGAATACTATCCAAACCAAATGGTGTCGGCTGCTTATTGCTTCTCACAGGGCATGTATAACAACCAATTGGAATTCGAAGTCACCGACAGCCATATCCAGTTAGGAGTCCGCAACGAAAGCTATACATCCAGCAACTGGGCGATTTTCGACAACTTCAAGCTCGAATATTATGGTACGGACACTCATGCCAGTTCCATCAGTTTCCCTCAGAAAACACTGACGTTGGAATTGGGCACAAGTCATCAGTTGACACTTACTTACGTGCCTGAAAACACGGTTTATAGGAAAGTGAACTGGAGATCGAGCAACCCAGCCATCGCGAGTGTAGATGAATGGGGAAATCTTACCACTCATAGCAAGGGAACTGTGACCATCATTGCCATTTCCGCAGACAACAGTAGTGTCTCGGCGACTTGTTCCGTGACTGTCACGCAAAACGATGCCACAAGTGAATCGCTCGTCATCAATGAAATCATGGCAGCCAACGTGGATATGTTCATGGACCCATCGTGGAATTATGGAGGATTCGTGGAACTATACAACCCAAGCACAGAGGATGCGGCAATCGGCAAGTTCTACGTGAGCGACGACCCAGCCAATCTAAAAAAATGCGTCCTGCCAAGCACGATGGGAAAGATTCCTGCCAAGGGTTTCCGCACTCTTTGGTTCGACCATTCCGACCGCCATACACCAACGCAGGTGAACATGAAACTGGACACGGACGGCGGTACCATCTACATTTCGAACTGCGAAGGTAACATCGTTGCCCAGCAGAGTTATCCTCCGTCAATGGCTCGAATCTCGTATGCCCGAACTACGGATGGAGGTAGTCAATGGAACACGACAGCCGACCCAACTCCTTCTGCCACCAATGCCACATCGAAGTTCGCCAGCATCCGACTCACAGCACCAAGCGTTGACAAGGACGCTCAACTCTTCACTGGTAACTTGTCGGTATCAGTCGGTATTCCTACAGGCACCACCCTACGCTATACGACCGACGGAACAACACCAACATTGGAAAACGGAATGACTTCCACCACGGGTAAGTTCAACATTTCTAACACTACCGTTTTCCGATTCCGCCTCTTCCAGAACGGCAAACTGCCAAGTCCAGTTGTCACGCGCTCGTATCTCTACAATAGTGGAAATTACGAACTCCCTATCATCTCTATCGTCACCGACGAAGACAATGTTTATAGCGATGAATTCGGCATTTTTGTGCAAGGAAGTGGAAATGGACTCGTCGGAAATGGACAGTCGGCTAAATGCAATTGGAACACGGATTGGGAGCGTCCTGCCCACTTCGAATACATCACGACAGACAATGAATGTATTCTCTCGCAGGAGGCAGACATAAGTTCTTGTGGAGGATGGAGTCGTGCTTTCACCCCACATTCTTTCAAAATTAAGGCAGGAAAGAAATTCGATGAACATCTCAACTATTTCCCTTTCCAACCTTTCGAAGAAAAACAATATCTGCGCCATAAGGTACTGCAAATCCGCAATGGTGGCAACGACACACAAGCTCGTTTCATCGACCCAGCCATTCAGGAAATCATCCAGCGCTCAGGCATCGATGTCGATGGACAGGCATACCAACCAACCGTGCATTTCATCAACGGAGTCTATAAGGGAGTCATCAACATGCGAGAGCCTAACAACAAGCACTTTGCTCTTGCGAACAAGGGATATGACACCGACGAGATGGACCAGTTCGAAATGAGTCCCGACTCGGGCTATGTGCAAATGGAAGGCGACAAAAAGTATTTCCAAGAGTGGTACAAACTCTCTGCCAACGCTGCCAATAATGCTGTGTATGAGCAGATTTGCAATAAATATGTTGACATTGACGAATTCACGAACTACATGGCTTCGCAACTCTATATCGGCGGAACGGATTTCCCTCAAAACAACGTGAAGGCATATCGTCCACGCGTGGAGAACGGTAAGTTCCGTTTCGTCAGCTTCGACCTCGACTTCGCATTAGCTTCCAGTGACCCTTTCCACAATATGTTCAGCAAACAGATGTACAATTTCGACCCACTGTATGACCTCACGGATGCCATTGCTTCGGGAAAGACGCTGAACGGCAACCGCGTGTATGCAGAGATAGAAATCGTCACCATCTTCATCAACATGTTGGAGAACGAAACGTTCCGCAAGAAATTCATCGACACCTATTTCCTCGTTGCAGGAAGCGTGTTTGAACCTACACGTTGTCAGCAAATCATCGATGAACTGAAGGCACGAGTGTATGATTCCATGACAAGCAGCGAACAATCGGCACTCAACAACAGTGCGAACAAGCTAAGGAATGGGTTCAGTGCTTCGTTGCAGAATTCACGCACCAACGCGATGAAAAACAACAGTCATTTCAATCTTAGCAACGTGGAACGTCAGGCTGCGTCGTTCTCAGCCAACATCCCTGAGGCACACATTTTATATAACAATATGCCTGTGCCAACCGACAAGTTCTCGGGCTATATCTTCGCACCTGTCACATTGCGTGCCATGGCTCCTGGCAACTACAAGTTTATGGGTTGGAAAGACCCGAATGCTGAATTTGCAGCCGTGTCGAAAACACTTTTTGCCAAGGGCACACGATGGAGCTACTACGACGGCGGTTCGCTTGACGGTACGAACTGGAAGAGCGTGTTCAACAGTGGTTGGTCAACGGGTAATGCTCCTTTGGGCTATTTCACCTCCGATGCTTCGAATGCACGAGGGTATCAGACCTTCCTCGACTATGGTGGCAATACGTCCAACAAGCGTCCTACCTATTATTTTGCTCGTGAAATCTCGCTCAATGAGGAACCAGCAGCGGATGATGTGTTCAGACTCAATTACACAGTCGATGATGGCTTTATCATCTATGTGAACGGCATGGAAGCAGGACGCTACCTGATGAACTCGGGCGACGCCAGCTATTCTTCTTTTGCCTCCACTTATGCTCATGACAACCCCGATTCGGGTACGATGACACTCTCAAGTTCTCTCTTCAAGGCGGGCAGTAACCTGATTACCGTGGAAGTACACAACAATGCCGCCAACTCAACGGACGTGTATTGGGATGCAGAACTTATCCAAGAGACGATTGACCCGAACCAAATCAACTGGTTCTCCACAGAGGAAAACATCACTTTGCCAAGCAGTGGCAGCATCCATCTTGTGGCTTGCTATGAGCCTGTGGAAGAAGCCGACCTTGCCATCACCGATACCTATCCTATCAAGGTGAACGAGGTAGGTGCCAGCAACAGTGTGTATGTGAACGAATATTTCAACTATGGTGACTGGATTGAGCTCTACAACAACACCGACACAGACTTGAATGTGGCAGGACTCTATCTCAGCGACGACATCGACAACCCTTTGAAATACCAGATTCCAACAGACAACAGTGCGGTCAACACGATGATTCCTGCTGGTGGATTCTTGTCGATTTGGGCAGACAAAGTGGAAGCCACATCGGAAATCCACAGCAACTTCAAGTTGAGCAACACGGATGGAAGCATGGTCGTTGTGAGCAGTAGTGATGAATTCGTCAACAACAACACTGCTTTCTATGCCTCGCACCATAGTCCGAAGAACTTCGTGGAAGGCTTGACCTACGTAGCACACCAAGGCACGGAGAGCGTGGGACGCTATCCTGACGGTGGTCGCGACTTCTACTTGATGGCACGGCCAAGCATCGTGAAGCGAAACAACTTGACGACGACCGACTATGTGGTTGGAAGCGACGTGAATCTCATGCCAGAAGACAACAACTTCACGGTTGACTTGCAGAAGGGTTGGAACTGGTTCTCGCATAATCTACGAACTGACATCAGTATTAGCACCGACTTTGCAGATTATGCCGTTCGCATCGTAGGTGCCAAGAAGGAAACGATACTCGATCCTAAATATGGTTGGGCAGGTTCTCTGAAATCACTCTCGGCTGGCAACCTCTACAAAGTGCAGATGAGTCAATCCGAGACCTATACACACGACAAATCCAATGGTATCATCAACACAAGCATCAGTCTGAAACCTGGATGGAACTGGATTGGTTATCCCGTGGAAGGTGCACAAACTCTGGCTGCTGCCTTCAGCAATTATCTCGCAGAGGAAGGTGATGAAATCATTGGGCAAGATGGCTTTGCCACTTACGAAGATGGTTCGTGGACAGGTACTCTTTCCTCTTTGGAAACAGGCAAGGGCTATCTCTTCAAGACCATCAATGCCAAGACGCTGCAATTTGCACAGCCAAGTGTAGCCGTGAAACTTCGGAAAGCTGCCATTCGCAAGGCAAATGCAGAAAGAGTCGCTTTCGACAAATATGCTTATCCAAACGTCATGGGACTCATTGCCCAGTTGATGCTTGACGGAAACATGGTGGATGCTGAGCAGTTCACACTCATGGCATATGCCAATGAAGAATGCCGAGGCATCAGCAAGGTGGTGGATGGACGATTCTATTTGAGCATCTACGGAAATGGAGATGAGAATATTGTGTTCCGCGCTATCGACAACACGGACGGAACGGTCTATCGCATTGAGGAAAGCCAAGCATTCGGCATGGGTATCGAAGGTTCTGCTGCGAAACCACGTCTGCTCACGCTCACTGAGATGCTTGACGAAGAAAGCACCGCCATCGAGTTGGTTCAAAACGAAACAAATGAACGCGCTATGGGTAAGATAGTAGGCTACTACTCGCTGAGTGGACAATTCGTTTCGTCTCGTGCTACGGGACTCACCAAAGGCATTTATATTGTAAAAACTGAAAACGGTAACCATTCAAAAATATTAGTACAATGAACCACTTCCTCAAGATAATCCTCGCTCTGCTGTTCGTCTCCACAACAGCTGAAGCACAAATCAACATCACATTCAGTGGAACGAGTGCAAGTGTCATTGTTCCTGAAAGTATTACGGATGTCACTTACCAAGTGAATGGCGCCGACGTCATCATTCTCTCCACCAACCTGACTAATGAATACACCTACACGGTGTCGGGTAGTTCTTCCGATGGTTCACTCACCATCAATGGTTCCTATAAACTCACGCTGCGCTTGAACGGCGTGAATCTCACCAACAATCACGGAGGAGCAGCTATCGACGTGGAATGTGGAAAACGCATTGCAGTGGTCCTCGTACCTGGAACGGTGAACACGCTCTCCGACGCAGCCTTGGGCGCACAGAAAGCGGCGTTCTACTTCTCTGGGCACCCTGAATTCGAAGGTAGTGGCACCTTGAATGTGAGAGGAAAGCTGAAACACGCCATTGCTTCAAAGGAATACATGGAACTGAAGTCGGATGTTGGCTGCATCAACGTAATGGAGGCAGTCAGCGACGGACTCCACTGCGGAAAAGGGAAAGAGAACAATGAGCACAACTATTTCCTCATGAAGGGTGGTACGGTGAACATCACGAATGTGGGAGGTGACGGCGTGGATGCAGATGACTATGGTGTGATAAAGATTGAAGAAGGCAACCTGAACATCAATGTCATGAACAATTCCGAAGGTCTGAAAGCCGATAGCATCTTGAATATCAGCGGTGGAAACATCAACATCGCCGTGAAAGGCGTGGATAGCGATGCCATGCGTGCCAACTATGCCATGATGATTTCGGGCGGAAACATCGACATTGTGCTGCAAGGAGACGGAACCAAAGGTATCAAAGTGAAGAACGAAACGGCATCCACCGTGAACAACGGAGGAAATGCAAGCATCAGTGGAGGCACCATCCAAATTTTGGCATTGGGAGATTCCTACATAGATGTCACCAATGAAACCACCAAATGCATAGGTGCCAGTATCGATGCCGATTTCACGCTGACAGGAGGCGAACTGCATATCACGGCAATGGGTGAGGAAGCAAAGGCGCTGAATGTGAAAGGTACAGAGAGTATTGCAGATGATTGTCTGTTCACCATTCTTTCTCCTTGGAAAGTGAATCCATACGATTATCAATACAACATGACAGCTTACGGCATCGTAAAACTCAATGGCACACCCCTTGAAGACTATGCCAACAAAACGATTGGTGTGTTCAACGGAAGCGTTTGCATTGGAATCGGCTATTTCGACACCCCTGCTTATGGCACATTCCGAATCTACAGCAACACTGCGACCATCAGCAAAACCTTGAGTTTCAAACTACACGACTATGATGCTGACTATGAATATGGATTAACACCCAACCAAACAGTGAAGTTTACGTCTGATGGCTGCATTGGAATGCCAAGCACCCCTGTTGTGCTCAGTGCTGAGATGGATTACTATGGAGATGTGAACCGCGATAAGACCGTAACCGTCTCTGATGTGGTGATGATGGTGAACTACATTTTGGGAAATTCTTCGGTTGGCTTGTTCTACGAACTGAATGCAGACGTGAACACTGATGGTATCATCAATATTTCTGATGTGGTTGAAACTGTGAATATGATATTGGGAAATTCACCTCTCAGACTCCGAATCGGCCCTATTGAATGACAAAAAACACCCGATGAATTCGTCTTTTTTTCACTTTTGAACTATTTTCACAATGAAATGAACGAAATTCATGCATAGTAGCTAAAAAAGGTCGTACCTTTGCAGTGTCAAAAGAAAAAATGACATTTCAAGATTAGCACAAAAGGGTTAGTTAATATATAAGTTAGTTTAGATTAGTTAGTAAATGATTTTTTTAAATTCGGACCGCGAGGTTAGAATTTAGCCTAACAACAGCCTCCCTCAGTAACGACTCGAGGGAGGCTGTTGGCGTTTATACATATTACGAGCGCTCAACATGTCGGTTTGCTACGGTGAAATAGAGGCAAGGGTACACTTTTGATGCATCACTTTAGAGCCCTCGCTGTGTTTACGTTGAGGGCTCGGTATTTTAGTAAAATCAAAGGACAGCTCCAGTACATACGAAGGAATGGTTCTGAATAATCAAAGGAGCAGTTCTGCATAATTACCAATGCAATCTTCCATGAAGTAAAGAAAGTATATGATGTCGAACTCACATCAGAACTGTAATCTATGGGTAACAAGTTGGGAGGATGGAATTTTCGAGAAAAACAATTGCACATCAACAAAAATAGATTATCTTTGCAAAAATTTCTATTCTATTCATTTTTAACTACAAATAATATGAAAAAGTTTATTCTTGTAGCATCTATTATGATGTCTTCTTTAGCAACTTATGCTCAACACGAAGTTGGTACACTGACCATTCAACCAAAAGTTGGACTCAATATAGCGACTCTTGCAGGTGATGATGATATAGATCCTAGACTTGGATTGGTTTTAGGAGCTGAATTTGAATATCAAATCACAAAATTATTTAGTTTGTCAGCAGGTGCATTATATTCCATGCAAGGTGAAAAAGGAGATAATACTAGTACAGGTACAAAATACAAAGTTACTATAAAATTAGACTATATTAACATACCTATTTTAGCAAACATTTATGTGACAAAAGGATTGGTTGTTAAATTTGGTATTCAACCAGGCTTTAACATTTCCTCAAAAGCAAAGTTGTCACAGGGAAGTACAAGCATAAACATGAGTCTATCAGATGGGGGATTAGATACAAACTCTTTCGATTTTTCGATACCTGTAGGTTTATCCTACGAATACAAGAATTTTGTTATTGATGGTCGCTACAACATTGGTGCATTAAAAGTTGTTGACGGCAGTGATGCCAAGAACAGTGTATTCCAATTCACGGTGGGATACAAGTTTAAGTTATAATTGTAACACAACTCTCAAAAGCAGAATTCACAGCTCATAAGCCCTGTTGGGGCGAAAGACCACAGGCAGGGGTGAAATGAAATGGAACCCCTGATTCCCAGTCAGCAGGAAGCAAACCCCAAAGGGGTGACAGAGTTTAAGCTGTGAATTCTATTATACATTCGAAGCTCAGAATATTTCGCACCATTTAGCAGGGGTGCGCCACACTCCTCCGCATACAAAACTCTGAATACCTTTTTATTTTTAGGGGGGGAAAAGTACTTCAAAAACGAAAATAAAAAGAAGAGTTCTAACTCAAGTTGGAAAAAATCAATAATTGCCGTATGAAAAGATTCGCAAGTATTATTATGGTACATCTGGCAGCCCTCTGCGTCATGGCACAGCGGACTACAGCGTTAGACGAAGAAGCTTGGCAAGAGTCGGAGTGGATATCTGTCAAAGATGCACCGATGATAGTGGGCAGGACACCCGATGATAGAGCCGCCGATGGTGCCAGTTGGTTCGTGGCCGAACTGAAGAACGAGCGGGAAGTAATCAATGCTAAGTGGATGACTACTGGCTTGGGCGTCTATGAACTCTATGTGAACGGCAAGGTGGTGGGCGAGGAGATTCTCAAACCGGGCTTCACTCACTACGCCAAGACCAAGCGGTCGTTCACCTATGACGTGACTGCCCTCTTCCGAAAAAGCCGTGGGGCCAGCAATCAACTTGCCGCACAGGTGACTCCTGGTTGGTGGGCGGATAAGATTATCACTCCTGGTGGCTATAACGGTATGATTGGTGGTAAGCCCGCGTTCCGCAGTGTGCTACAGTTGACCTTCGCCGACGGCAATAAGCAGTTCTTTGGTACCGATTGCAAGCACTGGAAATCCTGCATCGCAGGACCAGTGAGGCATGCTGCTATCTTTGACGGCGAAACCTATGATGCCCGTATTCAGCCGGGCTATGCCGACCTGAGTATTCTTAAGGAGCCAGAGGTGAGCACTGCCTTTGCTGGCGAAATACTGCCCTCCGATGGTGCAGAAGTATATCTTCGCAACGACCTTACGATGAAGCCTGTCAAGGCATACGTATGGGAGGGTGTGACAGGAGCCAAAACATCTGATAAACAAGAAGAAGTAGAGCACGGCAAGATAGTCGTGAAACATGAGTATGGAGGTGATGAAACGATTCGGCTAAATGTTGGTGAGACTCTTGTGGTGGACTTTGGACAGAACTGTGCAGCGCTTCCCGCTTTTGAATTCAAGGCGAAGGCTGGTACGGTGCTCACTTGTTTGCCATCTGAAATCCTGAACGACGGCAACGGGGCTGAAAGTCGTGGCATGGACGGTCCAGAGGGGAGCGTACACCGACGCAACCTTCGTATGCACGAAAAGGGCATCCGTATCGACTATACCTTTGCCGACACGAAGGATTATGTGAAATATCAGCCTCGCTATACCTTCTTCGGCTACCGCTATCTCTCCATCACCGCTACCAGCGAAGTGTCTATCAAATCCATCAAGTCAGTTCCCGTCAGTTCCATCACCAAAGCAATGGAGAGTGGCAGCCTCACGACTGGCAATGACCTCATCAATCGCCTTATCTCCAACACTCTGTGGGGCCAGCGTTCCAACTACCTCTCTGTGCCTACCGACTGTCCGCAGCGCAACGAGAGACTGGGCTGGACAGCCGACACACAGGTGTTCTCCGAGACGGGAAGTTTCTTTGCCGACACCCACCGTTTCTTCCATAAATGGATGCGTGATATGCGTGACTCTCAGAGCAAACAGGGCGGATTTCCTGGGGTGGCTCCTTCGGGTCAGTATGGTTCAGGTTCTCGCGAAATGATGCGACTGGGCTGGGCAGATGCAGGCGTGATTGTGCCTTGGACCGTGTGGAAGCAATTTGGCGACATAGGTATCATCGACGAGAACTGGGAGGCAATGGACCGCTTTATGCAGCATGTCAACAGTACACGATACGACCATCAGGCACTCGTTGCTGAGAACGACAACTACCAATGGGCGGACTGGCTCAGCTACGAACCGTTGGAGAGTTGGGGCGGAGGTGCCTTTGGCAAGAATGGTCCGCTGCCCGACGCCGTCACCTATTGGAAATTCCTCGGAGCCTCCTACTGGGCCATCGACGCAGCGATGATGCGCGACATGGCTGCTGCAACAGGACGTGATGCTACGACTTATCAGCAGATGGTCGATAGTGCCAAGAAGTACCTGAAAGAACAGTTTCTTGATGGGAAAGGAAGTTTCAAGACTGCCATTTTCAACACAATGCAGACACCTGCACTCTTTGTTCTGAAGAACCAACTTGTGGAGGGCGAAGCCAAGGACAGTCTCATTGCTCGCCTCCGCCAGAACTTTGCCGAACATGGTAACTGTTTGCAGACCGGTTTTCTCGGCACGAGCATCTTGATGCCAACCCTCACAGACAATGGCATGGTTGACATCGCCTACGAACTGCTTTTCCAGCGTAAGAACCCAAGCTGGCTCTACTCCATTGACAATGGTGCCACTACGATTTGGGAACGTTGGAACAGTTACATGATAGAGAAAGGCATGGGTCCTAAGGGCATGAACTCGTTCAACCATTATGCATATGGCTGTGTGTGCCAGTGGCTGTGGGAAAATGTGGCAGGCATTTGTGCTGATACGTCTCGACCAGGATTCAAGCACATCGTGATGAAACCCCTGCCAGACCGTCGCTTAGGATTCGTCAATGCTGAATACCAGTCGGCTGCAGGTCTCATCAAGAGCAGTTGGAAATACGAGGGCGACCTGTGGATATGGGACTTCACCATTCCTGAAGGCTCCACAGCCACCGTCACACTACCTGGCGAGACAGAGAGCCGCGAATATGAGGGTGGTTCGTACCATGTCACCAAAAACGTGCAACACCGTCGCACACCCATCATGGGTTGGAGTTCATGGAACACCTATCGGGTGAACATCAGCGACTCACTCATCAAGCGGCAAGCCGATGCCATCGTCAGTACAGGTCTGAAGGATGCTGGCTACACCTATATCAATATTGACGACGGCTTTTTCGGATACAGGGATGAGAAAGGAGAGATGCATCCTCATCCGCAGCGGTTTCCTGGTGGCATGAAAGCTGTCAGCGACTATATCCACTCGAAAGGACTGAAGGCAGGCATCTATTCTGATGCGGGAGCTGTCACCTGCGGCAGTATCTGGGACAAGGACAAGAACGGCATCGGAGCAGGTCTCTACGGACATGAGGAGCAGGACGCACGGCTCTACTTCCGAGACTGGGGTTACGACTTCATCAAGATTGACTACTGTGGGGCTGGACAGGAACTTGACCTCGACGAGCAGGAACGCTATACGACCATCTGGCGTGCCATCCAACAGACAGGGCGCGACGATGTAGAGATTAACATCTGTCGCTGGGCATTCCCTGGCACATGGGCTAAGGACCTCGCTGCCTCGTGGCGAATCAGCGGTGACATCCGCGACCGCTGGAGTAGCGTGAAGGGCATTATCGAGAAGAACATGCCACTGTCGGCTTACTGTCAGGGGGGACATTTCAATGACATGGACATGCTGGAGATAGGCCGTTCGCTGACTGATAGCGAAGAGCGTGTACATTTTGGTCTGTGGTGCATGATGTCGTCGCCGCTCCTGATAGGTTGTGACATGACTGGCATACGCGAGAGTTCGCTGGCACTGCTTAAGAATTCCAAGCTCATTGCCCTCAATCAGGACACACTCGCCTTGCAAGCTTATCCTGTTCAGCACAATGACGGCACCTACGTGCTGGTGAAGGACATCTTGAAGCTCCGTGGAAACACACGTGCTGTTGCCCTCTATAATCCGACAGACACAGCCAAACGCATAGCCGTTGCTTTAGCCGACCTCGAACTGAGCGGCAGGACTACACTACAGGATCTCTTCGAAAATACAGCAAAGAAGAGAAAGAACATCAAGGTCACAGATTCCATTGCTTTCGTCGTGGCACCGCACGATGTGATGATTTTCCGTGCCGAGGCTGAGCGTCGTCTTGAGCCTACGCGCTATGAATCCGAGTGGGCGTATCTGCCTCTGTATAACGACCTTGGCAAGCGCAAGAAGGAAATATGCTATGCCTACGAGTCCAAAGCCTCGGGTGGCATGGTGGTTCGCTACGGCGGCGGCCGCAGGGAGAATAGCATCCTATGGGACAACGTATGGTCAGACCAAGGAGGCGACTACGAGATGACCGTATCCTATACACCTGAAGACAATCGCTCATTCGTGGTCTATGTCAATGGTCAGCTCACCGACGGTCGTCACATCTCGCTCCGTCCCGGCTATAACCGTGTGGAAATGACCAGTTCCACCACCTGGATGCCCGACATTGACAAGTTTGAACTGCGGAGGCTTATCAAATAGTTTTAGATGGCATTGGCTGCCAAATCATAGCAGTTGTATTTTTTAGTGGATAATGATGTAAAAAAATATCTAAATCGTTGGTTTAAATGCAATTATTATCGTATTTTTGTCAGCGAAAATAATTAATAAGAGTTCTAACTAAACTAACACAAAACCATGAAAAGATTTCTTTTTCTTGCTTTCCTTATTGCCTTTATGGGAAGCGTACAGGCTCAGGAAACTATTATGACCAACACGGGCAACATTGTTTCGCCCGAAATCGCTAACGACAACACGGTGACTTTCCGTATGTTTGCACCCAATGCGCAGAAAGTGGAAATTGAAGGAAACTTCCTGCCAAGAACAAGAAGAGGTGGACGCACAGCCATGACGAAGGATGAGCGTGGTGTATGGAGTTACAAAACAGAACCTCTCACTCCTGAAATGCACACCTATTGCTACTATGTGGATGGCATTCGCATGACCGACCCAAATAATATATATATGTGTCGTGACATTGCCACCTACACGAACTATTTCTTTATCGATGGTGAGCTCTCTGCCAACTACATCGTGCGTGACGTACCTCATGGAACCGTTTCGAAGGTGTGGTATCCCAGCCCTGGCTTGGAGATGGATGCACGCCGTTTCACCGTCTATACACCTGCTGGATATGAAGAAGGAAAGAAACGCTATCCTGTGCTTTATCTCTTGCATGGAGCTGGTGGTGATGAGAATGCATGGAGCGAACTGGGTCGCGCTGCACAGATTGCCGACAACCTCATCGCTCAAGGCAAGGCAGAACCTATGATTATCGTGATGCCAAACGGAAACGGTGCACAGAAAGCAGTGCCTGGAGAATATGAAAACTCCATGCAGAAACCTTCTTTCCAAAACCTACGCACGATGGATGGTGCCATTGAGAAGGCATTTCCAAAGGATGTGGTGGGTTACGTAGATTCTCATTTCCGTACGATTGCCGATAAGAACCACCGTGCCATTTCAGGTTTATCGATGGGTGGATTCCACACCATCTATATCTCTGCCAATAATCCTGATATGTTTGGCTACATCGCTCCAATGTCGGCTGCTATCAATCGCCAAAGCCGCAACCAGCAACAGCCCGAGATTTATCAGAACTTGGAAGAAAAGATGGTTAAGCTTTTCGAAAAGAAGCCAAAACTGTATCTGATTTCCATCGGTAAAACGGATTTTCTCTACCAGGACAATGTGAATTTCCGCAAAATGCTCGACCAGCATGGCTGCAAATATGAATATTATGAAACCGACGAAGGTCACATTTGGGCTAACTGGCGCAAGTATTTGAACAATATGTTGCCAAAGCTCTTCAAATAAGAGATAGTTAGCACCCTGTTTTACAGATAACTTCATCCCCAAAGATCATATCATGCAAAGAGGGGTGTGTCAAAGCCAATGACACACCCCTCTTTGCAATTGAATCCTAAAAACAGCCTTCTTACCTCAAGAAGGATTCCATGTGGAAATAGTCAACATCAACGTAGCCGCCGAGAGTCTTGGTAGCGTAGTTGAAGATGGCGAATTTCGTGCCCATAAACATGCGGGTGTAGTCGAATTTCACAGGAACTGGGTTTCCGATAGCTGTCCAGTTCTTGCCATCGAGACTATAGAAATAGTAGCTCATATCCTTACCATCAGTGAAGTCGCCATCCACTCGCAGATAGATTTGCTTGCGCTTGAGAGGAACAGAAGCCACTTCTTTGTACTTCGGATTCTCCAAATGGCGTGAACCACGACGCAGAACCATTCCCTGTTCCGTCATCACTAATCTCATTTTCTTGCCTTCCTTCATCACCTGCAGAGCACCACAATCGCCTTGGAAAGCACTCAAACCAGCCACATCACCATCTTTCATCTTGCTCACATCAAGTTTGATTGTGCCCGAACAACGAGGGGCAGTCATACGCTGAGTAAGTGTGTTTGGAGCCACAAAAAGTTGGTCAACCACACGGGCTGTTTTCAGACGAAGGAAACCAGGACGCTCCGTCAAGCTCCACGCATCATCAATAGGATTGTGGTTCCACTGCCAATACAAACCGAGTTTGCCATCATGACAAACGAGATTACCCTTCTCATTGCCTTCCGGATTGAAATCATCGCTACCCGCAATGCCTTCCATCGAAGTGTAATCCACACTGAGGTCGTGAGGAATTTTGCCGTTTTCATCGCCTAAAATTGGCCAATCGTCAATCCATCGACAAGGCATCAAACAAGGAGTACGTCCTATACCGTCACGGTCTTGGAAAATGAAGCCGTACCACTCGCCATTCTTGCCATCAACGATACATCCCTGACCAACTCCACCGAATCTCTCGAATGGCGTTTCAAGAATGACTTTCTTCTCGTATGGACCCAGAATGTTGTCTGCACGATAGCAAACCTCTCGGCGAACACGTCCTGGCACACCCCATTTCATGGAAATCATGCAGAGATAATACTTGCCATTGTGCTTGATGACACTACTGCCTTCGAGCAATGCACAACGTTCCTCTTCGTCGCGCTCAAAGAGAATTTTATTGATACCACCAGGTTTCTGGTCACTCAAATCCTCGTTGAGTTCGATGAGTCGTCCCGTCTCGCAGAAAACATACACCTTGCCATCATCGTCGAAGAAGAGCGAGCCATCGTGCATGTGCTTTGGACGTGAGAGGAGTGTCCAAGGTCCAGCAGCATCTTTGGCGGTGTAGATAAAACCTTTTCCTGGTGCTCCGTTGGCAGTGAACCACACATAGAACTGCCCGTTGTGGTAGCGGATGGAAGAAGCCCATTGACCTTGTCCATACGCACTTTCGTGGTCGAGCAAGTCATAACGAGGTCCGTCGTCGATACGAGGAAAGACATAGGAAATGGTTTCCCAATGTTGCATATCGCTGGAACGCATCACTGGCGCACCTGGCATGAGGTGCATGGTGGTGCTAATCAGGTAGTAATAGTCACCCACTCGGCAAATCGACATATCTGGCACATCGGCATAGATGATAGGATTGCGATAGCCTTGCGCATCGGCAGAAAGCGAAGCGTTCAGCGCGAAGAGTGAAGCGAGAACGATGAATTTTGTGAAAGAAAAAAGTTTACATATCATAAGCAAATGAATTTATTTTTATACAAAGGCTTTTTTCGTCTTGGCACAGTATGGTTGCCAAAATTACTTCGATTGCAAAGATACGTTGATTTTGTGTTTTTCAGTTTCTGATATGTTACAAGAATTTTCGTATTTGATAACTACTCCCCCAATCATTCGATTTTATTTCACCAAAATTTTCTTTCCATTCACGATGTTGATACCTTCCACAGGAGCAGAATGGGCGATTCCATCGAGAGAAATGTAGTGTTTTGGGAGTTTGTTGTTGGATTCCATCTCAATATCGTTCACAGCTAATAATTCGTCAATTTCATCGAGGGAACTCAGAAAGCCAATATAGGAAATGCGAGCCGTTCCACTGGTTGATGTCAGTCCAAAAATGGTTGCACCCGTACAGAAATTCCATTCGTCACCTGTGCAATTGCCATCAAGTCCGCTTTGCGTGATGTCCCATACAACTATTTTTTTTGTTCCCGAACTACGGGTAGTGGTAGGTGGCACCTGACTTCCCTGATTCACACCATTTAACCACCAAAGATAACTCTTTCCGCTACTCAAGTTCAATCCTTCGCCTATCACCGTGAAATACTTCTGTGCAGCCTTCACATTGTATTCAAGATTTTCATAGTCGAGCATCAGGCAAACATTGTTGTTGCCTGATGCTTTCACTGTGATGATGTTATCTGTAGTGTTATAAGAAATGTTATTCTGGGAAACACGTCCGCTGTCACCCGTTTTCCAATTCGTAGCTTGGAACTTATAGAACTTTCCATCGTATCCACTCACCAATCGCAAGTAATAGAGACCAGGAAGAACCGTATTATTTTCTGCCACAAACTTGAAAACGAATTGAGACTTCGCACTGCCGTCGGCATTCACTGCCATTTCCTTTGGCAATTCAATCTCCACATTGTAGAAACCATTGCTTTCCGCATTCTTATGTCGGGAAGGAATGGTTACAGTCTGCAATTTCACACCATTTATATATATGGTACCCACGCGACCCTTGTCGGCAGTGGTGAAACGGCACATGATAGCGAGGGAATCCTTCACAAGCGATTTATTTTGCAAGGTGTATTGCACATAGCCATTCCTCTGAGCGTCACGATAGAACTCACCGTTATAACTGCCATACGAAGAATTGGTGGAATAGCTGGCTTCATGCCCTGCCTCACTCTGTTGCTCGCCTGTAGCCACGTAGTCGATGGTGCGTGCAATCAATGCGGCAGCGGCTGCATCCGCCTTACCCATATCGCTTTCTTCATAAGCCTCAGCGGTCTGCGCATACCAATAGCAACTGTAGCGAGCATGCTGAATCTGATAGAATGGCACGAGCGTCAACTTGTCCCAATTGCCCTTGCTCTGCGTGCTCTTAGCATCGATGGTGAATGTTAAGTCGCCCACCTTCTTGATGCGTTGGAGCAAATCGCTGCGATTACCAATGAGAAGCGGTGCACTACTCAGCGACTTGCTGGTTGCCATCGCTCCAGGACTGTGGTCCATGCGTCCCTCACCCGCATATTCGTTCTTCAATTGCTCATATTCCAAACCCGTTGCCTTGGCATCGGCAGCATTCATCGCTGTGGTTTGTGCTGCCAAAAGGATTGGACCGTACTTGAATGCCACATAGTCGGTATAGTTTGGACATTCCTCATAGCGAAGCGACATGGGCAGATTGATTTCTACCACATCGCCCTTTTTCACTTTCACCTGAACGTATGAAGCCACTCCTTCCTTTACACTCACACTCTGCTTCTTGCCATTCACACTGACAGAAAAGTCCTTACCCACCCATGCAGGATGGCGAACCGCCATATTGAAACTGCCCTTATCAATCGTCAGTTTCGTACTCTGCACGAAAGGAAACTCAGTGGTTTGTGTCACACCAAATTTGTCGGAGTTCAACTTGCTTGCCGTGAACTGATTCACATAGAGCGTGCCATTGTCTGTGCTATGCGTATAGATGAAATGTCCGTATTTGGCATGGTTTTCCATACCTGTGCCCACGCAGCACCACATGCCCTGATTCACTTTCGAATAAATGCGATAGGATTGTGGACGAAGTGTCGTGAAATAAACGTAGCCACCCGTCTTAGGGTCTTGGGTGGAAAGGATATGGTTCCATGTGGTGGATTCGTAGAAATCCGCATACTTGGCGTCATGGGTTTCATCGAACAAATCCTCTGACAGTTTCAACATATTGTTGGAGTTGCAACTCTCTGGACCTTCCAAGTTTTCCATATACTGAGAACCACGGTTGGCTGCCAAGAAATGCTCACTCACACTGTTTCCTCCAATTGCCACTGTGCGATGCTCCACCACATCCTGCCAGAAGTTATGAGCAGCTTTCTGATAAGTGGTAGCAGTGTTGTCCAACTGATAAATACGTTCAAAACCAATATATTTAGGTACCTGCGTGTTGGCATGCTTTCCATCGAGGAACGTAGTGTTCAGCGTTTGCATATTCTCCACCATCGTGTTGTGGCTGAATTTCTTGGCAGCAGTCAGGTATTTCTTGTCACCAAAGATTTTATAGGCATCTGCCAAGGTTTCGTTCATACCGCCATGCTCCCATCCCAACACGTTTTGCATGTCGGACGTATTCAATTTGCTCACCACATTCACGCTCCAATCGCATAGTTTTCGATACAACTCTTTTGCCACTTCGCTCTTCGTGTAGAGCCAAGCATCACGCAAACCTGCCAACACCTTGTGCTCGCAATAGAAAGGTACCCATCCACCATACTGACGGAAGGCGGTCAAGTCATTGGCATAAAGCCCAGTCCAAATCTGATTGATGGGCTGTCCTCCAATGAATCCATACATACCCTGCGTATCGTTGTCGTAAGCATCCTGGCAATCCTTGAGGATATTCAAGCAATAATCGAGGCATTCTTTCATCTTCGTCTTGGTGGTAGCATCGTCGGTAGCTGCATACGCCAAGGCAAGGGCTGTGAGATAATGTCCTCCCACATGTCCTTCCAAACTCCAAGACGACTGTCCCCAGTTGGAAAATGAAGGGTGTTTTGTTTCCCAACCATTATATTTTGAACCACTCTTCTTCGAAAGTCCTGCCTGACGGATGAACGGAGTGAGCAAACGATCTGCATCATATTCCAGCAAAAGTTTGTTGTTGATATCCATCGCTGTTTTCAGCGGTCCATCCAACAACGTCACCTCATCCAAATCGAAATGTTCAGGATAGATGTCGCTTTGAGCACGAAGATTCTGAGAAAAAGCGAGCAACACACCCGCCAACAAAATAGATGATTTAATTTTCATGAAAAATAGGTTTTGAAATCCTTGTGAATAAAATTTTTGCAAATATCGTAAAAAACACACTCTCGCCCAAATTTCTCACCAACGAAAAAAGGCGAATTCATCAGCGTTTTTACAAAATCTAAAAAAGATGATACAGTCAGTTTACAAAATTTATAGATAACGAAACATATTTGATAGTCTTTTACTGAAAAACTCCCTAACTTTGCATCGTCAACGAAAAAGAACAAAAGTTGGCAAAAGTTAATGAAGATTTTTTCTATATTTCATATTGGTTAGATAGTTAGTAATATTATAGTTAGTTAAAGGTTTCATTCTTGCGATTCGATGCTGCGACAGCATTGAATCGTTTTTTTTATGCCTTTTCTTATCGTTTCTACTTCAAAATCACTAACTTTGACTTTGTCGAACTTAGGCTGCGTCTCGGAAAAATGCAAATAAATTTGCTTTTTCACTCGGCTTGCACTAACTTTGCCACAAATATAACAAAAAAACTACTATCATCCATGAAAAAAGCCATCTTTTTTCTGTTTGCCTTGATGTTAGCAAACACTATTTACGCTCAAACAGATTTTCACCAGTGGGCAAAGACTCCACCTATGGGATGGAACTCTTGGGATTGTTATTATTCCTCAGTGACCGAACAACAAGTGAGAAACAACGCAGAATACATGCGTGATTACCTCAAAGACTACGGTTGGGAATACGTGGTAGTGGATATTCGTTGGTTCACCGACGATAAAAATTCCTACTACAACCAATCAAACCCTGTCTATACGATGGACGAATACGGTCGCTATATGCCCGACACCAAGCGATTCCCTTCGGCTGCCGATGGAAATGGATTCAAAAAACTTGCTGACGACATCCATGCGATGGGTTTGAAATTCGGTATTCACATCATGCGTGGTGTACCGAAACAAGCAGTCATCAAAAAACTTCCTATCCTTGATAGTGAGTACAAATGCAACCAAATCTACAACACTGACTCGCTCTGCACTTGGCTGAGCGACAACTACACGGTGGATTGCAGAAAACCTGGAGCACAGGACTACTACAACTCCATCTTCAAGCTCTATGCGGAATGGGGAGTCGATTTCATCAAGATTGACGACCTCAGCCGACCTTACCACGACGGAGAGATTGGTCTCATCCGCAACGCCATCGACCAATGCGGTCGTCCTATCGTGATGAGTATGAGCCCTGGTGCCACACCTCTTAATAAATGGGAGAGTTGCCAGCAGCATGCCAACATGTGGCGCATGATGGACGACCTTTGGGACAGATGGAGCGACATTGCAGCCGTATTCCGTTTGGCAGA
>Ga0247609_10001370_pt1 | contig 29294 bp, 21 predicted proteins | sample 172DNAGHGlowgp2_FD_193487 | JGI IMG/M metagenome (GOLD analysis project Ga0247609, IMG submission 193487) | Sheep rumen microbial communities from Palmerston North, Manawatu-Wanganui, New Zealand - 1728 DNA GHGlow gp2 | ecosystem: Host-associated > Mammals > Digestive system > Stomach > Rumen ... | reverse complement strand
CTGGTTTTTGGCTCAGGTCTTCAAGTGTATCAGCAATCTGATCCTTACAAAAAAATTCAGTATTGAAAGACTGTTCGGCGACGGCGGTATGCCGAGCGGACATTCCGCAACCGTTGTCTCGGTAGCTGTAGCGACAGGCCTTTATCAGGGTTTTGATTCTGCTGTATTTGCTGTTGCAATGATCGTGGCTATCGTTGTAATGCACGATGCCATGAACGTAAGGTATCAGGCCGGCAAACAGGCAGAGCTTTTGAATGTTATGGCCGACATGTTTGAGAAGATCACCGGTGCTGATCTTCCCAACGAGGAGAAACTGAAGGAGCTTCTCGGACATACACCGCTTCAGGTCGCTGCCGGATGCGTGTTAGGTGTTGCGACTGCCGTGATCATGTATCTTGTTTTCTGAGATCCTTCCATGATCACCGACGATATCCGTATTGAACTGAAAAAGCTTCAGGATACCGGTTACCGTAAAATGCAGGTGACCATCATTCCAACTGTGGCTCCGGATAAGATCATAGGAGTCAGGACTCCCGCATTAAGAAAATTAGCAAAAGAGTTTTCTAGAAGAGATGACATCTCTTCATTCCTTGAGGAACTTCCGCATAAGTTTTTCGAAGAGGACCAGCTTCACGCTTTTATCCTGTCGGGGATGAAAGATGCAGATGTCTGCATCAGCCTTGTTGATCGTTTTCTTCCTTATGTCGACAACTGGGCAACATGCGATCAGATGTCGCCGAAGATCTTCGGGAAGAATAAAGGACTTCTTCTGGACTATATTGATAAATGGATCAGATCTGATCTGACTTACGTTAAGAGATTTGCCGTCGGGATGCTCATGGAGCATTTTCTGGATGAGGATTTCAAGACTTCTTATCTTACCCTCGTTTCAAAGATACGTTCAGACGAGTATTATGTGAATATGATGACTGCCTGGTATTTTGCAACAGCTCTTGCCAAGCAGTATGAGGCTACACTGCCATACATAGAAGGAAATAAACTCGATATCTGGACACATAATAAGACCATTCAGAAAGCGGTTGAGAGTTACCGCATTACACCGGAACAGAAGGAATACCTTAAGACATTAAAAAGAAAGGCTTAAAGTTATGATCTACACGGTTACTCTTAATCCCGCCATTGATATAAGCCTCCACGTCAGAGAAGGACTGGTGCCCGGATGTATAAACAAGTCATACGGAATGAGGACTGATCCGGGCGGAAAAGGGATAAACGTGTCCAAGACACTCAAAGCCCTGGGCGAAGAATCCGTGATCTGTATCGGATTCTGCGGAGCTGACGGCGACAGGCTCATAAAGAGCCTTGAGAACGATTTCTCCGTGCTGGGCGTAAACTATCCCTCGGGCAATACAAGGACGAATATCAAGATCACCGGTGATAACGGCATAACGACTGATGTTAACGCTGACGGACCATCATACGACAGGGAGTCGATCGAAAAATTAAAGAAGCTGATATCTGTCAGCCTTAAGAGAAATGACATTGTTGTCATATGCGGAAGACCGCCCTCAGGTTCTCCGTCTGATATTTATGCTGATCTCATCAGGACTTTTTCGAAGACCGATGGAGTAAAAGTGATCCTTGACTGTTCAGGTCAGTATCTGCAGGATGGTCTGGAAGCGGTTCCGTTTGCGGTCAAGCCGACCTGTGATGAACTTGGTCTGGCTGACGATCCGGACTGTGCCTTCAAGAAGGCCGCCGGCATAGTTTCTGAAGGTATATCCTGGTGTCTTGTTTCCATGGGAAGAGAAGGAGCGGTCTTTGTAAATGATGCCCGCCAGAGATTCTATTCCAAAGCCATAGAGGTCAAGGTCAACTGCACAACAGGCTGCGGGGATGCGATGACAGCGGGGCTTGCTTATGCTTTGGACAAGAAAATGTCCGCGGATGATACATTCAGGCTCTGCATGGCATTGGCTACTGCTGCAGCCGAGACGGAAGGCACGACTCCTCCGTCAAAAGAACGCGTTATGGAACTGCTGGAAAAGATCCCGTTTTGCGGCCAGTAATCATTCCGCATATTGCAAATAACGAACAAACGTTCTACAATGATTTTAACATTTAATCTTTTGATTTTTGATAGTTTTATGGAAGTGACAGATGTTTAAGCTCGTATCGGATTACAAGCCATCCGGTGATCAGCCGGCTGCAATAGATTCCCTCGTCAGGGGCATTAAGGAAGGCATGAGAGCCCAGACACTCCTGGGTGTTACCGGTTCAGGCAAGACCTTTACTATGGCTAATATAATCGAGAAGGTCCAAAGACCCACTCTGGTATTGGCACATAACAAGACTCTTGCAGGCCAGCTCTATGCCGAGTTCAAGGAACTGTTTCCCGAGAATGCCGTGGAGTATTTTATCTCTTACTACGATTACTATCAGCCTGAAGCATATATTGCTGCGACAGATACATACATTGAGAAGGATTCATCGATCAATGACGAGATAGACCGTATGCGCCACGAGGCGACCAAGTCCTTGCTGACAAGGGATGATGTGATCATAGTGGCTTCGGTATCCTGTATCTACGGCATCGGAGAGAAGGACGATTACCTTTCCCTGGCGCTCATGCTTGAGACAGGACTTGAGATCCCGATGGATGTTGTTATGGGGCAGTTGATCAACATGCAGTATACGCGTAATGATTTTGATCTTGTGAGAGGTTCTTTCAGACGCAAGGGTGACATAATCGATATATGGACTCCTGATTCGGAACATACGCTTACGAGGATCAGTTTTTTCGGAGATGAGATCGACAAGATCAGTTACGTGGATGCCATCACCGGAAAGACTGAATTTACCAGGGATTACATAGAGCTGTTCCCGGCGTCACATTATGCGACAGGAAGAGCCAAGCTTAATAAGGCGATCGACAGGATCGAAGCTGAACTTGAAGTAAGACTGAAGGAGTTAAGGGATGCCGGTGATATGATCGCCGCATACAGACTGGAGCAGCGGACCCGCTACGACATGGATATGTTAAGAGAGACGGGTTTCTGCAAGGGGATCGAGAACTATTCAAGACATATTGCCGGAAGAGAAGCGGGAGAGCCTCCATGCACGTTAATGGACTTTTTCCCTGATGATTTTCTGCTCTTTATTGATGAGTCCCATCAGACAATACCTCAAGTCGGTGCCATGTATAACGGTGACAGATCAAGGAAAGAGATGCTTGTCCAGTATGGATTCAGACTGCCTTCGGCATTTGATAACAGGCCTTTGAAGTTCGATGAATTTGAGCAGCGTATGGGTCAGACCGTTTTTGTAAGCGCGACCCCTGCGGATTATGAGAAGGATCACAGTGAGCAGATAGTCGAGCAGGTCATAAGACCTACCGGACTGCTTGAGCCGGAGATATTTATCCGTCCCGTTGACGGCCAGATCGAAGATATCCTTGCTGAGCTCAAAGAACAGAAGAAATCGGGCGATAAGAGCCTTATCATGACCCTGACCAAGAGAATGGCTGAAGATCTTACCGAATTCCTTAAGAAAGAAGATGTCAGGGTAACATATCTGCATTCCGACATCAAGGCGGTAGAGCGTATGCAGATCCTCAATCAGCTGCGCAATGACGAGATCGATGTTATCGTCGGTATCAATCTCTTAAGAGAAGGTATCGATCTTCCGGAAGTATCGCTCCTGATGATACTTGATGCCGACAAGGAAGGGTTCCTCAGATCAGAGAGGTCTTTGATCCAGATAATCGGAAGATGCGCGAGGAACGATCACGGCAGGGTCATCCTTTATGCAGATGAGGTCACCGATTCTATGATGAATGCCGTATCTGAGACCAACCGCAGAAGGAATATACAGAAGGAATACAATGAGGCTAACGGTATCGTTCCCAAGACCATAAGGAAAGCCGTCAGGGATATATTCGATATCGTTGCGGAGAACAGCAAAGAATCATCCGGAGGCAGGGGAAGAGGGAAAGCCTCCAAGGGTGGCATTGATGCTGCAAGGCTTATCAACGAAGGCGTATCCGGCGGAACGGAAGAAGAGAATAAGAAGCTTATCGACAAGCTTACAGCAGAGATGACCAGAGCGGCCAAGGATCTTGATTTTGAGAGGGCTGCCGAGATAAGAGACATAATAATCGAACTTAAGGGTAAGAAGCAATGAGCGGATTTTGTCATTTGCATCTACATACTGAGTACAGTCTTTTGGACGGTGCCATAAAGATAAAGGATCTTGCCGAGAGACTGAAGGACATGGGAATGACTTCCTGTGCCATAACGGATCACGGCGTGATGTACGGCGCTGTTTCTTTCTACAGGGAGATGAAAGCCAACGGCATCCACCCTGTGATAGGATGTGAGGTCTATGTTGCTCCGGGTTCAAGATTCGATAAGATTATCTCTTCCGGGAATGAAGACAGATATTACAATCACCTTATACTGCTTGCAAAGGATAATCAGGGACTTTCCAATCTCAATAAGCTTGTGTCTGCCGGATTTACCGAAGGCTTTTACAGACGTCCGAGGATCGATGAGGAGCTGCTTGAGAAATGGCATGAAGGTCTGATATGCCTTTCTGCGTGCATTGCAGGCAAAGTTCCGTCGCTTATCCTGGCCGGTGATCATGAGAAAGCCGCACAGACAGCGATATGGTATGACAAGCTCTTCGGAAGAGGCAATTATTATCTTGAGATACAGGCTAATACTACTCCGGAGCAGGCTAAGGTAAATGCGGCGCTTGTTAAGCTCTCCCGTGAGGCAGGGATCCCTCTGGTTGCCACGAATGACTGTCATTATCTGATGAAAGATGATGCTGAAGCACAGGATATCCTGCTCTGCATATCGACAGGTTCCAGAATCGATGATGAGAACCGTATGCGCATGTCATGCAATGAGTTTTACGTTAAGTCAGAGACCGAGATGAGACGTTTTTTCCCTGAGCTGTCAGAAGCGATAGAAAATACCGGTAAGATCGCTGACATGTGCAATGCCGAGTACGATTTCAATACTATTCATCTTCCTGTATATGAGATCCCTGAAGGATTCAGCAGCCATGCGGATTATCTTGCCGATCTGACTTACAAAGGGCTTAAAAAGAGATTTGAGATCACGCCTCCCACGGGAAGCGCTGATGATTATATGAAGCGTGCGGAATATGAGCTTTCAGTGATCAATTCAATGGGTTATACCGACTATTATCTTATTGTCTGGGATTTCATCAATTATGCAAAGACACATGAGGTTACGGTGGGTCCGGGAAGAGGTTCAGGTGCCGGATCCCTTGTTGCTTACGCAGTCGGTATTACAGATATAGATCCGATAAGATATGGTCTTGTTTTCGAGAGATTCCTGAACTCGGAAAGAGTATCCATGCCCGACTTTGATGTCGATTTCAACGATGAGAGAAGACAGACCGCGATCGATTATGTTGAGGCAAAATACGGAAAGACAAGAGTCGCGCATGTTATAACATTCGGAACGCTTGCTGCCAGACAGGCAGTCAAGGATGTAGCGAGAGTGCTTAATATGCCTATCGCCCAGAGCAACAAGCTTACAAAGATGATACCTTTCTCGGTCGGGATGACACTGAAACAGGCTCTTGAGATCAGCTCTGAATTCAAGGAAGCATATGACACTGATCCTGAAGCACATAAAGTGATCGATATGGCTATGCGCGTTGAAGGGCTTCCGCGCAATGCCGGCACCCATGCCGCAGGGATAATAATATCAGGAAGGGATATCACCGATATCGCACCTTTAGCGGTAAACGATGATACGGTTGCTGTTCAGTTCGCAAAAAATGATGTTGAAAGCATAGGACTTCTCAAGTTTGACTTCCTGGGGTTAAGAACGCTTACTGTTCTTCAGGATGTAAAGGAACTGATCAAATACAATTATGGCAGGGATATTGATCTCGACAGGATCCCTTTGGACGATCCTGAAGTGTTCAGGATGATAGGACGTGGCGAGACAGTCGGTGTATTTCAGCTTGAGAGCCGCGGAATGACCTCATTCATGAAGCAGCTTGAACCGGGAAGCCTTGAAGATATCATTGCGGGCATCTCACTTTACCGGCCGGGGCCTATGGATCAGATCCCCAAATACGTGGACTGTAAAAGGAATCCTTCGCACATCACATATGATCATCCGCTCCTTGAACCGATACTTAATGTCACCTATGGATGCGCGATCTACCAGGAACAGGTCATGCAGATCGTAAGAGATCTGGCAGGATTTTCAATGGGCCAGTCTGACAACATCAGACGTGCAATGAGCAAAAAGAAAAAGTCGATAATGGAAAATTACCGCAACCTTTTCATGTACGGCGGAACAGACGATAAGGGACGCCTGATCGACGGATGCATCAAGCGCGGTGTGCCGGAGAATGTGGCGGCTAAGATTTTCGATGATGTGTCAGGATTTGCCGGATATGCGTTCAATAAATCACATGCCGCCTGCTATGCGGTAGTAGGATACTGGACAGCATATTTCAAGTATTATTACCCGACAGAATTCATGGCGGCTACACTTAATTCATTCAGAAATGATCTGGGGAAAGCTTCATATTACATCACGTGCTGTTCCTCTATGGGCATTGAAGTCCTTCCGCCGGATATCAACAGGAGCCGTGAGCGTTTTACGACCGAAGGCGACCGCAGGATAAGGATAGGTCTGTCTGTTATCAAGAATGTCGGTGAGGGTGCTGTGCTCGATATCCTGAATGACAGGGAAAAGAACGGGGAATACAGATCCTTTGAAGATTTTGTTATAAGAGCTGCCAAGATCGGTGTCAAGAAGCCTGTGGCAGAATCCCTTATACTTGCTTCATGCCTGGATTCGTTTGGTCTTACGAGAGCCCAGATGACCGCCTGTGTTCAGACAGAACTTGAGAAGATCGCGCATGAAGGCAGCCGGAATATCGAAGGCCAGCTGTCTCTGTTTGATCTCGGCGGTGTTGCTGCTTCAGGACCTTCGATCTTCATTCCGGATATTCCCGAGTATCCGGAATCGCAGAAGCTAGGATATGAGAAAGAGATGGTCGGCATCTATCTTTCGGGAAATCCCCTTGCTTCTTATGCTGATATCATTTCCGGGACAGCGACATTTGATATGTCAGAAGCTGCTGATATAATCGCTGTTTCGGGAAGTGATGCCCTGGATGATAACCGTCAGGTTGCCATGTGCGGAATGGTAACTGATAAAAAGACCGGTTATACGAAGAAAAAGACCATGATGAGCACGATAAGCTGTGAAGACTTTACCGGTTCTTTTGAAGTCCTTCTTTTTGGAAAGAATTTTGATTCATATAACCGGATGATCGAGAAGAACAAGCCTTATCTTTTCGTCGGAAGACGGCAGATGAGGGATGGCGGGGAACTGTCGATGTTTGCCGACAGCTGCTTTGAACTGTCGGACGATCCGTCACTTCTTTCGAGGATCAGAAATGACAGGGCTTACCAGACAGCCGTAAATGAAAAGGGTGGCATATTGATGCCAAGACAAAATACCCACGGAGCTGATAAGTCTTCTGCCACACAGAAAGACAGCATGCAGCAGATCAATGACAAACAGGGAACTGTGCGTGCGGATAATAAACCGGTCACCACCGCATCAGAAGATGGTCAAAATGAACAGGTCTTGAGGATACGCTATAAGGGCAAGCCTGATTCAAATGGGTTTTCAAGGCTTTTGAATTTTCTTGCTTATTTCCATGGTAATATGGCTGTGGAGATCCTTTTTGATTCTGACCAGAGCGTAACGAGACTGGATGATATTTGCAGAGTGGCACCGGATCAGGATGTGCTGAACAAACTGGCTGAACTTGTAGGTGAAGATAATATCGAGATCATGTAGAGGAGGCAACCATATGGACGTACAGAAAACAGCTGAACTTAACAGGATAATCAGAGAGTGCAGTCATATTGTTTTCTTCGGCGGTGCCGGAGTGTCAACGGAGAGCGGTATTCCTGATTTCAGGAGCAAAGACGGTCTTTATAACCAGCATGACGTGAAGTTTGACAGATACTCTCCGGAATATCTTCTCAGTATTGACTGTCTGGTCGATCACCCGGATGTCTTCTATGAATTCTACAGGCAGAAGCTCAACACAGCCGGTATTGAACCAAACAGGACTCACTATAAGCTTGCCGAGATGGAAAAAGCCGGCAAGCTTGACGGGATAATCACACAGAATATCGATGGCCTTCACCAGAGAGCCGGAAGCCGTAATGTACAGGAAGTACACGGTACGACATACCGTAATTACTGCATGAAATGTCATGAGAAATATCCGTTTGATTTTATATTCAAATCTGAAGGACCTATCCCCAAGTGCCCCAAATGCGGCGGAATGGTAAGACCTGATGTAACACTTTACGGTGAAGGACTTCCCCAAACTGCCTGGATCGAATCAAAAAGACTGGTCTTCAGGGCTGACTGCCTGATAATCGGAGGTACTTCTCTTGCCGTTCAGCCTGCTGCATCGCTGGCATACGATTTCAGCGGAAAATATCTGATCATCATCAACAGGGATAAGACTTTTGCTGACAGAAATGCCCATTTGGTATTCCACGATAATATAGGAGAGGTTATGGATTCGATCGTTCTTGAGGAATGATCAGGATACCGGATATAAGGATCAGGGCACCGTCAGGTATAGAAACTCTTTGATTACATCATAAATGTGCTTGTGTCCGGAGTAACAAGTTATACTTTTCTTAAATAACGTCAGCGGAAGGAATGACACATGATGAGCGGCAGGAAGACATTTATATCACAGTCTGCAGCGAGCTTATATGTGAAGTGTTCAGGCATTCGCAGGTGTTCAGGATCGGAGGGATGAGTTTGTTGCCATCCTTCAGGGACCTGATCACGATAACCGTTATGCTTTGACCGAAAGGCTGAAAAGCAGGTTCTTCGACTCTTATTCTGATGAAGACAAAGACCCCTGGAACCGGTATTCCGCTGCAGTGGGAATGGCTGAATATACTCAGGATGATGATTCTTTTGACGCAGTTTTCAAGAGAGCCGACAAGGCAATGTATGAAGATAAGATGCAGTTTAAGGATAAATACGGGACGGTGCGCTGATCTGTTAAGTGCTCTTCCGGCGTGATACGGTATGAGCCGGAACGTCTGTTATTTATATGTAATGTTTTAGTGTATAATAATGCAGAAATTCACTTTAGATGTTTCGGAGGAATTATTATGGGCAGACTTCTTTACGATGAGAGCAACCTCCCGGAGATAAAAAGCCTTAAGGCTGTAAATTACGATGAGATAGACAAAAGCACCGTAGAACCGATTAAGCGGGTCGGAGTGCTTACGAGCGGCGGTGATGCTCCCGGAATGAATGCTGCAATAAGATCGGTAGTAAGAGCAGGAATAAATGCCGGTTTTGAGATGTACGGGGTTACCAGAGGTTACCACGGACTCTGGAAGGGTGAGATCAAGCAGCTTGACGGAAGAAGTGTTTCCGAGACTCTCCAGAGGGGCGGAACGTTCCTTATGACTGCAAGATCACAGACTTTCATGACCGATCAGGGTGTTCTTAAGGGCGCACGCATGATGGAAGCATACGAGCTCGATGCATTGATCGTTATCGGCGGCGACGGTTCTTATAAGGGTGCGAGAGCCTTGGCAAGGATAGGAATGCCTGTTATCGGAATGCCCGGAACTATCGATAATGATATTTCCTCAACCGAGTATACCATCGGATATGACACCGCAATGAATACTGCAATGCAGTGTATAGACAAACTCAGGGATACTGCTTCTTCACACGAGCGCTGCAGCGTTATCGAAGTAATGGGAAGAAATGCAGGCTGGATTGCACTCAATGTCGGTATTGCGACAGGAGCTGAAAGCATCCTGATCCCTGAAGTGCCTTATGACTTTAACAGGGACGTTCTGAGAGTTATCCTTGACGGACGTAATACAGGCAAAAAGCATTACATTGTCATTGTTGCTGAGGGTATATGCAAGGCTGAAGATATCGCAAAGCAGATCGAAGAGGCTACAGGTATCGAGGCACGTCCCACGATCCTCGGACACCTCCAGAGAGGCGGTTCGCCTACATTAAGAGACAGAACGATCGCAAGTCTTATGGGTATCAAAGCTATCGACTGCCTTGTGGAGAAGAGATTTAACAGGCTTATCGCTATGCAGCATGGCGAGATCACTGATGTCGATATCGAGCTGGGTCTTGAGATGACAAAGACGATCTCTCCTGATGTCATAGCGAATGCGAAGAGACTCGGATAAGCACCGGGTCCTACAGGGGATATAATAAAACTATGTACGAATTTATGAGCTTTGAAGACAGCCTTGAGCGGAAGAAGATCCGCGGGCGTGTCTTAAACACGCTTGAATTCAATAAGATCAGGGAAGCGGTTACCGCAAAGGCCAGAACACAATACGGACGGGAGCAGTGTGCCGATATGGCACCCTGCTGTGATATCGATTATGTTACGGGTGAGTTATCCTGCGCCAGGCAGGCAATGGAACATATAATAAGATTCGGCATGATCCCGTTAAGCGGTATGAGGGATCTCAGGGAATCTCTGGTATATGCCAGGGCGGACGGTACTCTTACCTGCGGTCAGCTTCTTGAGGTTGCTTCTTTCTTAAGGGCTTCAGGCGAGATCAGAAAAGCTTTGACCAAGGCCAGATCTGCCGGCTCGCCGCTTGTTGACGAGACTGAGCCGGATATATGCGCTTATATCGACAGACTTGAGACATGTGACAAGCTCCTTGAGAAGATAGAAACTTCCATACTGGGTCAGGATGAAGTGTCTGACAAGGCAAGCAGGGAATTATATTCCATCAGAAGGGAGCGCAAGAATATCGCAAATGGGATCAGGTCACTCCTGGATCGTGTCATTTCCAATCATGCGGACATGCTTCAGGAGAGTATAGTTACTCTCAGAGAGGGAAGATACTGCATTCCTGTCAAAGCCGATTTTAACGGAAGGATCGAAGGAATAGTTCACGGAGCATCATCCTCCGGTCAGACTCTGTTTATCGAACCGATGAGCGTCGTTGATGCCAACAACAAGATCGCCGAACTGACATTTGCCGAGCAGGCAGAGATCCAGAGGATACTCAAGAGCTTTACGAATGAGGTTGTGTCGATCAGCGGCCTTCTCGAAAACAATATGGAACTTGCGTCCCGCCTTGATCTTATTTTCGCTAAAGGCGAATATGGCGTTGAGAATAATTCGTTTTGCGCTGAACTCAACTCTGAAGGCCGTGTCAGGCTCAGAGGAGCAAGACACCCGCTGATCCCAAGGGAAAGCGTCGTGCCGGTCGATATCAGTATCGGAGAAGACTACGATGCGCTGATCGTAACAGGTCCAAATACCGGTGGTAAGACGGTGTCTCTTAAGACATGCGGTCTTCTTGTCCTTATGACAATGGCCGGTTTGCCCATACCTGCTGAGAGCGGTTCTGAAGTCTGTGTTTTTGACAGGGTACTTGCTGACATAGGAGATGAGCAGAGCATTGAAGAGAGTCTGTCGACATTTTCTTCTCATATGTCCAATATCGTGTTTATCCTGAAGAACATCAGAGGAAGGTCTCTGGTGCTTCTTGATGAGTTGGGTTCAGGCACCGATCCTGCGGAAGGTGCCGCACTTGCGATATCGATCATCGAGGAGCTCAGAAAGAAGAATTGTATTGTGATGTCAACGACTCACTACAGAGAGCTGAAAGGCTACGCAGAGACTACGGATGGTGTAATGAATGCCTCCTGCGAATTCGATACTGAGACACTGGCGCCGACATATAAACTGATCACGGGAAGACCGGGCTCTTCCAATGCTTTTGTTATTTCGAGCAAATTAGGACTTGCCAGACATATCCTGGATAATGCCAAGGCGAGAATGTCAGTTGATGAACTGCAGTATGAGGAGCTTCTTGCGAGGGCCGAAGAGGCATCAAAGAAGGCTCAGATGCTTTCTGATGAGAACAACAGGCTTAATATCGAATTGAAGACCGAGAAGGCCCGTCTTGAAGAAGAAAACGCAAAACTTAAACAGTCCAAGACAAAGATATTAAACGATATGAGAGCCGAACAGAAGAGACTTCTTCAGGAGCAGGAAAAGGAGCTCAGCGACGAACTCCGCGATCTGAGACGCAAGTCCAGGAATCTGGACAGGGCGGAACGTGAAAAGGAACTCGATAAGATCAGAAGAAAGATCAGAGCTGGCCTTGATGATCTTCAGACTGAGGATGATGAAGCCGTTGCTTCGGTTGCGTTAAGCGGTGAGCCCGTAAAGGAAGTCATAAAGGGTGAATGCTACTATGTTCCTTCTCTTGGTCAGACGGGTATTGCTGAATCCGACCTCTCGAAAAGCGGTTCAGTCAACATTCTCTGCGGCAGCATGAAGATCGCAGTCAAGAAGAACCAGCTCATGATGCCTACCAAAGCGCAGCGTGATGAATTCATGAGGACAAGGAACGGCAAAGCTGCATCAAAGGCAAGAAACCTGAAGGTTTCAGGAAGCACAGCGGAGGATCTGTCCAAGGTCAGGTTCAACAGCGCTGCTTCAACTTCATCGGAGCTCATGCTCCTGGGAATGACTACTGCTGAGGCTGAATCCAGCCTGGCCAAATATCTTGAAGATTGTGTCCTTGCAGGAATCAAGGAGGCGAGGATAGTTCACGGCAAAGGCACGGGAGCGTTAAGATCCTGTGTTCAGGACATGCTGATAAAAGATGACCGTGTGGAGTCTTTCAGAGCCGGAGCACAGGGCGAAGGAGATGCAGGCGTTACTATAGTCAAGTTCAGATAAGGGAGTGATTAAGACTATGGATGGAGATAATAACAGTATGCCGCAGGATCAGGCGGAAAATGTTCAGACACAAATGCAGGGCAGCAGGGTCAGGATCGGATATGTTTTTCTTGCTGTGGTCCCGGTCGCAGTGATCATTGCCATCCAGTCGTTGGCGCAGATACCTTTTCTGATACTTGCGACGGTCGATGTGCTGAAAGATGAGCCTTCCGGAACGTCAGATCTTGAGTATCTGAACCAGATCATGAATGTCTTTAATTCCAGGTACGCCACATACATGTATCTGATATATGTTGTTGTGGCGATCGCGGTCTTCCTGCTCTGGTATTACAAAGGTTTTGTCAGTAAAAAAACAAAAGTGAAGCTGAAAGAGATATTCGGAACAAGATCGGTAGTCGCCTCGATCGGCATAGCCCTGAGCCTGTATTTTTTTATCAATGCCGTATTGACACTGGTCTCATGGATCTCTCCGGAGATCATTGATTCTTATAATGAGCTGATGGAAGAGGCAGGCTTAATGTCCAATTCCGTTATGACCATTTTCTATGCTGTTATCCTGGGTCCCATTGCCGAAGAACTCTGTTTCAGGGGCGTTGTTTTCGGAATACTTGAGAAGTCAGGCGTAAGACCGGTATGGATCATCGGTTTGTCAGCAATAATGTTCGGAGTCATGCATCTGATCCCCGTACAGGTCTTATATGCAACTTTTATAGGCTTGTTCTTCGGTTTCTTAAGATACAGATATCGTTCCGTGATCCTTACTATTGTGGTCCATATCCTTTTTAACCTTTCCGGAACATATATAGGCGGGTTAGTGGATTCCTTCGGGCTGGGCGACGGTGCAGCGATGATATTCGGCGGTATAGCTGCCATTGTCCTGGTATTTGCCGTAGTGATGGTGAATGGTGATAAGAAAGCCTATAAACAGGTACGCAACAGTTAGGAAGTTTTGATATAATTAATTTGTAAGTCAAATTGATGGGAGAGATAGTTTTGCTAAGCGAAGAAGAACAGATGTCAGAGGCCCTGGTAAGGATCTTTGAGAATGTTGTTTTAACAGAAGAGAAATCTCTTCAGGCAGGTTATTTTAAGGACCTGTCTATCGCTGAGATGCATACTCTTACTGCAATAGGTCCTTACGATGCCCGTACTATGACGAATACGGCCGAAGATCTTGGTATTACCACAGGTACTTTGACGGTCGCTATAGACAGGCTCGTTAAAAAGGGATATGTCCACAGAGAACGTGATAAGCGCGACAAGCGCATTGTAAGGATCAGCCTTACGCATAACGGCAAGCTTGCATGCAGGATGAACAGCAAGTTCCACAGGGTTCTGGCCAAGCATATTCTCGCCGGATACGATGCTGAAGACAGAAAGCATCTTTTGGATCTTGTTGATGAGGTCGACAGATATGTTGAGCAGCAGCTCAGACGTTATGACAGCAGCAAGAACGTAAGAGCAACCGCAACACAGGTTGCTAAAGATACTACGAAGGAGAAAAAACAAGATGGCTGACTCTGACAACCTGAGAGCTAAGGTTAAAGAAGACGTGATTAGGATCATGGCCGAGACGCTCGAGATATCTCCTGAGGAGATTACGTCCGATCTTTCGTTCAATACCGATCTGCCTTTTGATTCCCTGCAGCTTTATGAATTCGTAATAGATGTTGAGGAGACATATAACGTCCGTCTTCCTGATGAACTTCTTGACCAGGTAAAGACCGTTGACGATATGATCGATGTTGTGGTCAAGCTCTCTGCACAGAAATGATCTGACGTTGCATGAAGAAGTTATTTATCGTAAACAGCAGAACTGATTCAAAAACTCTGGCACGTTTTAAGACGGCTTATTCCGGATATTCCGAACAGTATCAGGGCGAATCCCAGGTGATCTATACCGAGTTTGCCGGTCATGCCAGCGAGGTTGCCGGAAAAGCTGCAAAAGAAGACGGCCTTCTGGTAATTGCCTGCGGCGGTGACGGGACGATCCATGAGGTCGCCAATTCCCTTGCAGAATCAAAGACTCCGATGGCGGTTATCCCGCTCGGGACCGGTAATGATTTTACGAGATCCGTGATGAATGATGAGCACAGGGATAATTGCGAAGTCTGCGTCAGGGATATTTTCGAGGATAATTACAGGATAAAGGATTCAGATCTTATCAAGGTCACTTCGTATGACCGTGATGGCAACAGGATCGACTCGAGTTCGGCCTGGTGTCTTAATGTTGCCTCGATAGGGCTTGATACCGAGGTTCAGCTCAGAGCCAAGGGAAAGGTGCTGGCTCATCCCGATTCCGGTTTTGTGAGAAGAACGGCTTATGTTACTTCTGCGCTGGGATGTCTTTTCGGAAACAGGAGATTTGAATTCAAATATACTGCTTTAAGAGGTGACGGCAAGCCCAACGAATCCCTTAAATCCGTTTTTTCCATGATCGCTATTTGCAATGCGTCTTACTATGGTGACGGTTTTTGCCCTGCACCTAACGCGAAGATTGATGACGGTCTGATCAACTGCTGCTCAATCGAATCCGTCAACCTTATCAGATCGCTTTATCTCCTTTCGAAATATAAAAAGGGAAAACACGAAGGATACAAGGAAGCTGATGTTTTCGTCACGACCAGACTGACGGTGGAAGCAACCGGATCAAGAGAATTGAACGGCAATTATGACGGCGAGGATTTCTCCGGTCATAAAGTGTCTTTTGAATGCTATCCCGGAGCTATCAGACTGGCGCTTTATATTTGATTATTTATGCTATAATTAAAAGTTATGGAAAGCATAGTTAAGAATACTATCGGGAATTACAGAAAATACGGTGTCAGCGAAAAGGCGTTCAAGGCTGCGGTCAAAGTAGAAGAGGCGCTTTCTGATGTTTATGCCCGTATTGATGATATCGTGACTTACAATGAGCTTAAGGTCTTAGATGCCTTCAGGAGTGAGAAGTTTTCCGATACTCACATGGGTTTCACAACAGGTTACGGCTATGACGATGTTGGCAGAGAGAAGATCGAGAATATCTTTGCCAGGGTATTTGGAGCCGAGAAAGCCTATGTAAGGTGGCAGATCAGCACAGGTTCGCAGGCTATTTCCGCCATGCTTTACGGTGTGCTGAGACCCGGAGATATCATGCTTTCTGTTACCGGGAGACCTTATGACACCCTTATGGCTACTATCGGTCTTTCTTCAGATGGGAATGACATGTCCCTCAGATCATACGGCATAACCTATGAGGAAGTTGAACTCAAGGAGGACGGTTCACCTGACCTTAATGCCATCTGGGCTGCAATAAAGCCTAAGACGAAGATGGTATTTATTCAGAAATCCAGAGGTTATACAGGAAGAAGAGCCCTTCTTTGCGAAGATATAGAAAAGATCGCCGAACTCGTTCATTCGGTCAGAGAAGATATTATCGTTGCAGTGGATAACTGTTACGGTGAATTTACGGAAAAACGGGAACCGACGGAGGTTGGCGCTGACATCATCGCCGGCTCGCTTATCAAGAATCCCGGTGGCGGAATTGCCAGGACCGGCGGTTATATTGCCGGAAGAGCTGATCTTGTGGAAAATGCCGCAAGACATCTTACTACACCCGGACTCGGAAGCGAGGTCGGTCCCACTATGGGAGCAAACTCCATGATCGCCAGGGGACTTTTTACGGCTCCGGCCTGTGTCGGGGAGTGCCTTAAGGGTGCGGTATTTGCCGCAGAGTTATTGGGAGGCGAAGGATTTAAGACGAGTCCTTCTTCAAATGAGGTCAGAGGCGATATCGTGCAGACTATCGAATTTGGCGATCCCGATAAGATGGCAAAGTTCTGTGCCGCAATACAGTCCTGCTCTCCTGTTGATTCTTTTGTAACTCCGGTTCCCTGGGACATGCCCGGCTATGACGATCAGGTCATTATGGCTGCCGGTGCATTCGTTCAGGGTGCTACAACGGAATTATCCTGTGATGGTCCGGTAAAACCGCCGTATATTGCTTATATGCAGGGGAGCCTGGCAAAAGAACAGGCTAAGCTTGCGTGCATGCTCGCTGTCGGAGGCTGACGGATATGGCAGACGGTAAGCAGTGGTATAACGATCCCAAGGGAGGTGCCTCCGGTAAGAACGGCGGCAAGCCTTTAGATCCTTCCCGGAGACCTTCCAGACCCGGTATAAAGCAGACGGGCAAAAGACCTTCAGGACCATCAGGCAGACTGTCAGGCAAAACGTCAGGCAGAACTCCGGTAAACGCTTCAGGCAAACCGGCAGCTACGCAATCAATTAAACCAACTGGTAAAGCTCAGGATAGAGCTCCTGGAAAAACTCCGGGCAAATCTTCCGGTATCATTCCCGGAAATGTTCAGGGAAAACAGCAAAGAACTTCAGCCGTTCCTCAAGCAGGAAAGCGCATGGCAAAGCCTGTCCGTAACGTTCAGGGTTATAAGGGAAATGCAGTCAGGACTGAAAAGAGCATAATACCTGATTCCAAACCGGTCAGAACCGGATCTGAGAAGAAACGTCCTTTAAATAAACACGGGGTCAATCCTTCAAAAAGGCCCGGGCAAAAACCTGCAGGCAAGACTGTGCCTTCAGGAAAAATGGCAGTGAAGCATACGCAGCCCGTGATCATGAATAAAGCTGCAGCCAGAGAGCTTGCTAAGCAGAAGGAACAGCAGAAGATCTTAGAACAGGCTAAAAGAAAAGAAGAAGCCAGGATCAGGGAACAGGAAAAGATAGAGAAGAGCGCATTTAAGCGCAAGAATCCTTCCCAGAAGAGTGCGGAAAGCCGTGCTATAAGAAATGGCATTCTTGGAGCCGTTGCGGTCGCCTCTGCACTTTTCGTTCTTGTATTCGTGGTACATCACCTGTATGACTATATCGCTGAGAAACCGAATTTCTCATTCGTAACGACCGGTTCGGTTGAACACACGATCGGTGCCAGAGCGCTTATCGTCAGAGATGAAGATATCATCAAGTGCGTAAATGCCGGCGAGCTCGTAACCCAGATCACGGAAGGTTCGAGAGTAGCTAAAGACCAGGAGCTTGCGATAGTCGTTCCTGAGGAAATGAAATCCGTTGTACAGGACTTGAGAAATGTGCAGTCACAGATATCTGATGTCCAGCAGGAGATCATCCTTGCCGGCGGTGTTGCCGAAGCGGATGTCATTTACAGGAACTATAACAAGAACCTTTCTTCTATCCTTGATCTTGTCAGATATGACGCTATGGGCGGAAACCTCAGCAATATGTCTTCTTACGTCTCATCAGTCAACGTTATCCTTGACGAACGTGAAGACGAGATGAGTAAGATTGACTTTGATGATGCGCGGATCTCGGTATTAAGAAATGATGAGGCTGTATATGAGGCCCAGGTCGAGAAATATGCTTCAGTAGTTACGGCACACAGACCGGGAATCGTTTCCTTCCGTCTTGACGGCAGGGAGGAGGAACTGAGTTATAACACATTCCTTGGTCTGCCGATGTCGGATGTTAAAGGAATGATAAATAATTCTGTCGGAGCGATATCCTCAGACCTCAGTGTCGATGCTGATACTCCGGTCGTAAGGATCGCGCAGAATGAGAGCCAGTATCTGTCAGTATATCTTTCATCTAATGATGCCGCAGCATCTGACTTCGCCCAGGGTACGCTTCACGACATCAACATACGTGCGGAAGGTATCTCGATAGATAACTGCCGTGTGGTCCGCTGTGAGAGTGATTCCTCGGGAATGCTAATTACTTTCGAGACTTCAAGAAACGTTGAGTCACTTCTTGATCTCAGGACCGTAGACATCGAGATCGTTATTACGGAGACAGACGGTATGAGAGTTGCCGTCCCGAGCCTTGTCAATGAAGTATATGCTCCCAATGGCAATCCTGCTTTCTGTGTATATCTCGCACCGGGTGCCAATGTGGGTCCTGATACTTTTACCGCTGATTCCATCTTTAACGTAACGATTATTCCCAATGCCAAGAAGGATGAGGAAGGCAATCTTATCGAACAGCAGAATACTTCAGTCGGCGGGTGTACGGTTATTTATACCGAAGCATTGAATGACGGCGGATATATAGTCGCATTCTCGACACCTAATGATTATTCGAACCTTAAGAAGATAGAAAGACTCTATACGGACGGCTATATGGCATCGTTTGTTGATACCGCAACCGGTCTTGGAATGACTGCTGATAAGATCGTAGTATCTGATTATTCCGGCATGGCTTCGCTTTATACGAATAACCAGGGCTTCGTTGAAGAGGTCCGTGTTATCGTTCTGGATAATGACAGAGAGTTCGCGATCATCGATCAGGTCGGCAAGTCTTCTGTTCCCAACCTTAATACGGTAATCATCACGAACCCCAAGACTGTAAAGCCCGGAGACAAGGTTGACTGATATGGAATTTGATTACACCGAAGAACTTAAGAAGAGAATCTCAGACAATATCATGTCTGTTATGTCATCCATAGAAGATGCTGAGACTGCATCAGGAAGAGAGAAGGGCAGCGTTAAGCTTATAGGGGTTACAAAGGTATTCCCCGTTGAATATGCAGAGGCTGCCGCCGTATCCGGTCTTATGGATCTGGGCGAAAACAGGGTACAGGAACTTGTGCCGAAGATCGAGAGGTTCTCTTCGCTCGGACTTGATGTTAACTGGCATCTCATAGGAACGCTTCAAAAGAATAAAGTAAAATACATTATAGGCAAGACACATCTTATTCATTCAGTTAATTCTATAGAGCTTGCCGAGGAGATCTCGAAAAGATCTCTTGGTAACAATGTTACTACGGGCATCCTTTTGCAGGCCAATGTATCTGGTGAAGAGAGCAAGCACGGTTTTGCCCCTCATGAACTCAAGCCGGCAATTGACAAGATCATGGATCTGCCTTCTCTTTCTATATGCGGACTCATGACGATGGCTCCCATAGAGACATATGAGGGACAGGCAAGGGAAGTATTTGCAAGAACAAGAGTTATTTTCGAAGATCTTAAAAAATACACGGGACTTGCAAGCTGGGAAGTCCTGTCCATGGGCATGAGCCAGGATTATAAGAGTGCGATCTTAGAGGGTTCGACACATGTCAGGATCGGTACGGCCATATTCGGAAACAGGGCTGAATATAAGCCTGTGTAACATTGTTCGATTAAATATTACTGATTTTTGTTACATTTTGTAATAAAACCCCGTTTAAAGTTACCTTCTTGTGTCATATTGTCCAAAACTATTGAGGCGAAAATCAATTTTCGTTAATATCCCATTATGTTATTGAATGTCCTTGGTCGGGCGAATTATTAAGGAGGAATAAATCAAATGGGCACTTTTAACGTTAAGAATTTCTTCGGAAGCATGTTCACACCTGTAGAAGATGAGATGGAAGAAAACTATTACGGTGAGGAAGAGGGCTACATTGAAGAAGATGCATACGAGCAAGAGCCTATTGCAGAGGAATCTTATGTTGAGGAACAGCCTCGCACCTTCGTTCAGGAGCCCGCAGTTACAACACCTGTAATGCAGCAGAACGCAACTGTTATAATGCTTACACCTTATGACATCAGAACAAGCCAGATCGTTTGCGATCACATCCGTGAAGGCCACATCGTTATCTGCAACCTTACAAACACAGATAAGAATCAGCGCGTAGTTGACTATATCTCCGGCGGTGTTTATGCATTAGGCGGAAGAGTTGAACCTACACCTGTTAAGACAACATTTGTCTGCACACCTAAGTCTGTTAACCTCGTTGTAGAGAATCAGGAATCTGAGCAGATGGGCACAAAGGTTTCCGCTCTCTGATATCATAAAGACTTAAATAGATCTTCATTGCTGTCCCGGATATTGACTTCCGGGACAGCATTTTTTTGTCCGCAAATGTGCCCCTATTGCAAATGTGTTCTATTGAATAAAAGATATTTGTTACTATATAATTATTGAATGAACGTTCAGGAGGCTTAATTAATGAACATCGAAGATCGCGAATATTTATTTGATCAGGCTCAGAAGTTGTCTGAGATCTTAAATGAAGAGTGCGTCGAACTCATGGGTATGCTCGAGAAGATCGAAGACAGAGTTGCGATCTCCAGACGTATCAATAAGCTCGAAGATGACGGAGATCACGTGTTCCACGCTTTTGCAGACAGGCTGCATGCTGTTGAACAGGATCCCGAGAAGAGGATAACGATCTTCCAGATGGCAAGACATATTGAAGATTGTGTTGATATGATCGATGAGCTCTCCATGACGATAGTTCGTTATAACACCAGGACGGTCAGCCCGGGCATAAAGGCAAGTGTTAATGCCATAGCGGGCTGTGTAAAGAAGGAAATGCATCTTCTTAATCTCCTTCGTACTTTCGAGCCCGAGAAGCAGGAACTGTTTGTCAGAGCGATCAATGAATTCGATGCCTTCAAGGTCGACTTCTATAAGATGTATGACATGCTGATCTTCGGCCTGTTCTCACAGGCTCACGATACGGTCGACATCATCAGATGCAAGGCCATTTACGATGCGGTCAAGGATATCTTCAAAGCGTTTGAAGTCTGTGCCGATGACTGTTATAAATACGTTATGGCACGTAATAACGGTTCTGCGGATATATTCGGTAACGGATAAATAAGATAAAGTTACTGTGGTTTGTTTAATGAGTAATAAGGTCTCTCTGCCGGACGGATATCATATAGTCTGGTCCGAAGAATTTAACAGTCAAACTATTAATGAAGAAGTCTGGAGTGCAGAGACACGGGCACCCGGATGGGTCGAGGGTGAGCGTCAGGAGTACTGCGGCAATAAGTGTCTGTTGATATCTGACGGCTGTCTTAGTATCAGACCAAAGATCACCACCAATAATTCCGGTGAGATGAGATACTTATCCGGAAGGATCTCCACATTCGGAAAGAAGGACTTTACATATGGCAAACTGATCGCAAGGATCAAAGTTCCGAAGGCTGAAGGTCTTTTAAGTTACATCAGACTGATGCCGACGGAAGGGTATGATTCCGGCACCGGTGATTATAAGGAATTTCCTCTTCACGGACAGATCGATATGGTCGAGATATCAGGTTCGAGGACTGATGAGGCTTTTTCACGCATAGCATTCGGATATCCATATACACAGCGTTCCGGAAGCTTTCACAGGCTCAATACTGATTTTGCAAATGATTTCCACATATTCGCGTGTGAATGGGATCAGGACGAGATAATATTCTCATGCGACGGCAAAGAATATTACAGAACCTCCTACTGGTTCTCGAGATCAGGCGAGACGGAAGAACCTTACCCGGCACCTTTCAATAAGCCGTTCCATCTGGTTATCGGTGTTTCTGTCGGTGAAGACAGACTGAATAAGAAAGGCAATACAAGCAAAGAGATCGAAGATAACGATTCCGAACTCCTGGTCGATTATATAAGGCTCTACCAGAAACCTCTTTATGACAGGAAGGTAGTCAGACCTGCACGTGTCCTTAAGCTCAATACCGAAGATGAGGATAACGACAACCCGAATAATGCGTTTTATGTTGCCGAAGGCGACCTTAACGCTAATGTAAGCTTTATGGAAGATGAGCTCATCATCACGCCTTCTTACATTTCCGGTGTATCCGGTGAGACCAGGCTCCTTCAGGGTGGTTTTCCTTTCAGGGAAGGTGAATTCTACGAGTTCTCATTTGACGGCAGGGCTGACGAGGAACGTTCCATAAGATGTATCTTTAAGTCTGATGACGGTGAAGAAGAACAGATAACAAAGCCTTATGTTATAAATCTTGACCGCAGCTGGCAGAAGCACAGGATGATGTTCGAAGCTCCAAGGAATTACGACAGTGCTTCGATCGTTTTCGCGATCAATGCCATTTCCAAGGCTTCTATCCATATCCGCAATATACTTTTAAGAAAAAGACCCGGTCCGCACGAGACGCGCAAGCTTATAGCCGTATGTGGTGTCTGGGATGATTCGGACAACTACAGCCTCTTCCTGAGATCACTGCAGACTGAAAAGATAAACAAGGATTACATCGTCTCAAGCTTTACTTTCAATGTTGATAACCCCGATCCGGTTCAGACAGAGCTTGAACTCAATTTTGCCAACCTTCTTTTAAGGATGGATCTTGCCTGCATAATCATTTTCGGTGAGATGATCAAGAGTAAGGAAGTCATAGACAGACTCACTGAGATCGGGCATGAGAAGGACATTCCCGTGATCACTTTCCAGCATCCTGTCGAAGGATGCATCAATGCCGATTTTGAATACGATTCGGCGTTCGAAAAGATCGTGAACCACGTAATCGAAGAACACGGCGCAAAAAAACTCGATATGTTCGGCGGATTCCGCGATAATCCGTTCTCTGAAGCGAGGATCAGGATATTCAAGCGTGTACTCGATGAACACGTTCTTGACTCAAAGAAAGCAAATATATTCTATGGCGATTTCTGGCAGGCTCCGGCATTTACCGTAATGGAGGAACTGCTGGAAGGCGGTGAGTATGAACTCCCTGATGCGATAATATGTGCTAATGATTCCATGGCAATAGGTGTCATAGATGCGCTCCGCAAGCACGGGATAGAGATACCTGACGATGTCATAGTCACCGGTTTTGACGGTATCTGGCAGGGTCAGTACAATGATCCGGTCTTAACGACATGTGAACTCGATTACGGTCAGATCTCTGAACAGATCCTCAAGAGGATACGTGAATGGGATGAGATAAAAAACATGAAGGATGACACGTTCTATATTCCTTACAAGTCGATGTTCATGCAGTCATGCGGCTGCAGAAAACGTTCTGAATTCCCGTGGTCCAGGATCGTTGACGAGCTTGCCGAAGAGAATCAGGACTCATTCAGACATATGCTCGAGATGGGACGATTCGTATCGAGGATGACGTCTTCCGATAATCTCGATGAGGCAGCAGATAATCTTCAGAATTCTATCTGGATGTGGAGGAGCCAGTATTATTTTGTCGGTGTAAATGAGCCTGATGACTGCTGCCACAGCATCTTCCACGGCAGAGCGAACAAATACACTTTTGCGCAGAAATTTTACCGCATGAAATATCCGATCCCCGATTATGATCTGCTCTTGTGCAAGGAAAGCAATATCAATGTGCTTCTTTTCAAGCAGATCAGATCCAACACGGAATCATTCGGTTATGTGGTAAACGGATACGATGAAGTAACAATGAGATCGGAGCAGCGTTTTGAGGAGTTCGGACACTTTATAAATGCTGCCGTCAACGCTGTAAACAACAACCGCAAACTTATCATGACCAGCAGGACCAACGAGCTGTTATCGGAGCAGGATTTCCTTACAGGTCTTTATAACCGCAGAGGCTTCTTTACGATGCTCAAGAAGCTGCTCAATGTCTCCGCAAATTCAGGCAGGATACTGTCGCTGTTCTCGATCGATATGGATAAGCTCAAGACGATCAATGATACATATGGTCATGAGAATGGTGACGTCGCTATCCAGACGCTTGCAAGGGCAATACTAAAGTATGTCAAAGACGATGGCATTGCCGCCAGATACGGCGGCGATGAATTCGCGTTTGCGATCATAGGCGATCATAAGCTCGAAGGAGAGATCAAGAAGATCAGAAATGAAATAGAGGAGTCAGCTGACAGCGATCCCGCTATGAATGACAAGCCTTTTGAAGTCGGCGCAAGCCTTGGTGTCTCCGAACGTGTCATTGACAGTACTATCGATATCGAAGAGATGATCCTTGAAGCTGATTCAAAGATGTATGCCGATAAGATGGCCAGAAAACGGTTCAGAAGTATCTGACCCGGTATAGTAACGTGTTTTGAAAGGAGCAACTTGATATGGATCGAAGGATCAATATTGGTCTGATCATTGATGATATAGATAACTTTTTCTCGAATCAGGCTGCCGTAGGCGCCGAACAGGCAGCCAAAGCCCTTGATGCGAATCTGTTTATCTTCCCGGGACATTATATCGGCAAGACCGACAGCAGATATGCAGATAAGAAATATGAGTATCAGTATAATTCGATCTTCAGCCTCCCGACTGAGAGAAATGTGGATATCATCTATATCCTTCATGGTCTGATCTGTTCCAGAGCTGATCTGGAGATACAAAGAGAGTTCCTTAAGAGAATGCCGGATGTTCCGGTAGTCTGTCTTTTCTCCGATTTTGAAGGTTATCATTCAGTTACCTTTGATAACCGTTCAGGTCTGAACAGTCTGATAAAGCACTTTATCGTAAAGCACAATGCCAGAGACATAGGTTTTGTATCAGGTCCTGTCACTAACCGTGATGCAAGGGAGAGACTTGATATCTATAAGGATACCCTTAAGGAATACGGTATCCCTTTTGATCCGTTGAAGGTTGTTTACGGTGATTTCTCAATGTCCAGTGAGGGTGTTGTTGAGGAGCTCCTTGATAATAACGGTCATCTCGATGCTGTTGTTTTCGCGAACGACTCAATGGCAGTCGGAGGATATAATGTCTTCAGGAAGAGAGGCATGATCCCCGGCAGGGATATCCTGGTCGGAGGCTTTGATGATGACGTTTTTGCCATATCCCTTGAGCCTTCGCTTACCACTGTCGAAGCAAGTTCCGCATCACTTGCTTACAAAGCAGTCATGAATGCAGAGAACTATATAAACGGCACGGTCTTGAAGGATATGACCGTAGAGACACACCTTGTTCAGAGAAATTCCTGCGGATGTGATGATTTTGATCCCGGTGTCATGTATGAGAGGCTGAACCTCAATGGAAAAGAGATCGGTGATGACAACCTTTTTAAGGATATCGAGGATTATCTCTTCAATGATTTCATAGATTCCGGATCCATATCCGAAGCTTTGAAAGGCTTTATAAAAGCTTATCTGGAACTGCTTGAGTCCTGCGACAGGGCAAAGAAGATCGAAGAGATGAATGAATGGTTCTCACAGCTGTTAAGAACAGATCTTTTCGTTCTTTCATCGCGCGAAAAGTGCTTTAATATCCTTCAGACATTTCAGAGCAAGGCAAGTGAATCCTTAAGTGATGACAATGACCGCATCATGGTCAATGATGCTTTCTCTAAGTATTTCAGACGCCTGGCTTTCTCCGGTATCCTGCCGGCGAATTCGGCAAGAAGAAGGACAGAAAGAATGCAGGGTGTTATCAACCGCCAGGTAGGTGATGTTTTCCTTATCGAGAACGAGAAGGAGATCCCTTATGAACACCTGCTCGGAAGCCTTAACGGCATAGGTTTTAAGAGATCACTCCTTTACCTTTTCCAGGGCAAAGTCAAGAACCACGGAAAGTTCGGCTGGATGCCTCCGGCATCGATCCTTCTTAAAGCTATCTGCGATGATCAGGGTTTGAGATCCCTGCCGGATGAACAGCAGCTGTTGCGTACGGAATCCGTATTCAGCAATGAATTCATTACCGGGGATGAAAGAAGGACGATGATAGTATCTCCGCTGTTTGTCGGTGCAGATATGTACGGCCTGCTCGTAAACGAACTGAATGTCTCTGAATCCATCAGTGTATCCTCAGCGGCCACACAGTTATCGGTAACACTAAGATCCTTATATATGATCGAGGAACAGAATAAGGTAAGGCAGTCTCTCCAGCTCTCTCTCGAAAGGTTTATCAGAGACAATACAAAGCTTGAGGAGATAGCACAGAAAGACGAATTAACAGGCCTTTACAACAGAAGAGGATTTATCTCCAATGCGGAGAGAGTGCTTGAAGAACCTTCCAATCAGGGCAAGGTCGCAGTTATGTGTTATGCCGACATGGACAACTTGAAGAAGATCAATGATGAGTTCGGTCACGATGAAGGGGATTTTGCCTTGAGGACTATCTCACAGATCCTTCAGGAATCATTCCGTGATATGGATATCATCGGAAGGATCGGCGGAGATGAATTCCTGTCTCTTGCAATAACCGGATCAGACTGTGATATCGAATCGATGAAAGCAAGGATCAACAAGGTTACCAAGCGTTATAACCAGTTTGCCGGAAAACCGTATTCGATCGAGATGAGTACAGGTATACATAAGTTCAGGATCACCGGCAAGATCGATATCTATGAGGTCATCAACAGCGCGGATGAACTTCTTTATCAGGAGAAGATAAGGAAAAAGACAGGCCGTTAAGTCAGGTGAAAAGATCAGTTGGAAGCAGCTTTTGCTTTTCGTTCTGATACTTTCTTAAGGATGATCCTGAAAATATAATACGATGCTATGCTGGTACCCGTTCCCAGAATAAATCCGCCTATTACGTCTGTCGGATAGTGGACGCCTACATATAATCTTGAGAAGGCAATGAGGACTGCATATATGGTGGCGATCACGGCACAGAGCTTATAGGGGAGCTTTGTTTTCGAACGCGATAATTCACCGGATTTCTTAACAACCGGAATGCCCATCACGGCAATGAATAATATCACGCCCATAACTGCAAAAGTCGCACCGGTATGTCCGGAAGGGAAGGAGTAGTCTTTCTGCTTCTCGATGAGGTTCACAAGGCCGTCTATAGCCTCATAAGGTCTGGTCCTTGCAACGATATTCTTGATCAAAAGATTATTCAGTATCGCTTCAATGGCAAGACTGATAGCGGCGATAAAGCCGGTCTTTCTGGATATGGGAATGATCATAAGTCCTATTACAAGAACGACCATGAACAGACCGTGGTCACCCGTATGAGTGATAAAGGTCATGAACGGATTCCAAAGATCCGATCTGATATGATCCTGAATGTACAGCAGAAAATCCGCTTCCCAACCCATATTTACCCCTCGAAAAAGTATTTTCGATTAAATAGTAATACAAAACCTGTGACAAATAAGGTTACAAATGAATGAATTTTTATTCCTCGGGAGGCATCGGAAGAGTAGCGCCGCCGAAAGGCATGCATATGACAGAGCAGTCTTCGCCGTATCTTGCGTAAGCCTCGTCAAATGCTTCCTGCGCTGAGTGCATGGGTTCGAGGAAGATGCTCCTTACAAAATCATCATCCATCTCAGATATAAGAACGATCTTTGCATGCTTTAATACCATTGCGATGGCTGCTGCTTTGTGACCGCCCAACTGGAAGTCTTTTCCGACTCTCTCAATGAGTTCATCAGGAGTATTTGCAGTAGTTAACCACTCTTCGAACTTGGCGCTTCCCAATCCTTCGTTGCAGGCACCGATGACTATTATGGTGCCGCCGTCAGCAACTGCATACTTCGAATTATCCAGAGCTTTCTGTGTCTGATAGAGATTTGCATCCTTGGGGGCGCCTCCCTGTGAAACGATGACGATATCAGCTCTTCTCTTAAGAGGTTTTCTGTACATCTTATCGAGATAACTGCATCCTGCCCTGTGAGCTTCTGTTACATCGCCTGCAACACAGTAAACGATATGCTTGTGCTCATCGAGAATAGGATTGACTATGAAGCTTAAATGGCAGAATGTCTCAGACTCTTCGATATCTGCTCTTATAGGGTTGCCGTTGAGATTGCCTGCGCATGCTTTCTCATCTACCATCATGCGGTGATTGGCCTGGATCGCGGAAGGTGTGGAGACTCCCGGCATCAGTGCTTTTGCGCCTCCCGAATAACCTGCGAAATAATGGAATTCGATATTGCCGACACCGATCCTGAAATCCGCTTCTGCAACACTTCTTGTAATATCAACAGGCGTTCCTCTGGAAGTATCACCCATGTGAATGCAGTCTGAAGGATCGCTGTCTATGCATTCGACTTCGCTGAATACGCGTTCGCCGACGAGCCTGATCTTTTCTTCCTCAGTGTGAGGTCTGTGTGAGCCGAGCGCGAAAACGACCTTTATATCCTTCCTGTCGCATCCTGCAAGATAGAGTTCATCGAGAATGGAAGGAATAACATCATAACTCGGTATCGGTCTGGAGATGTCGCTCGTGATGATGCAGATCTTCTGACCTGGGGTTACGAGGTCTTTGAGTCTTGGAGATCCGATAGGGTTCTCGAGAGCATAAACGACGGCTTCCGGGCCGCGTCTTTCGTGTTCGATCTCATTTGCAACAAGTACCTGATCAAGATTCCTGTCAGGAATATCAACGGTCTGTACGCCTTTTCCGTATCCGAATTCAACTTTCATATTAGAGCTCCAAATATATTTTTCTCTATTTTACAGTTCTGAGTGCGTTTCTCAATTGTAAAAGTAACTAAAGCTCTAAATCGTTAATTTATTTGAGGGATACTTCCGATAAAACCGGTCTTGAATACAGACCGGCAAGCTCAGATTGGCGATCTTAAAATCTATAATGCGCTGTAATGCAGTATACGCTTTGTGTTTAGGCTGCGGCTTTTATGCTAAAATATTTTTAATGCTTTAGCGGAGGTGGAATATATGCTAAGTAACTTTGAGGAAGCGAAGATCTTCATCGACGAAAACGATATCAGGATGATCGATTTCAGGATGATAGACTTGAACGGAAGATGGCATCATCTGACGATTCCGGCAGAGAGATTCACGGAATCCATTATGACTGCAGGTATCGGATTCGACGGAAGCAATTACGGCTTTGCGCCTGTCGAGAAGAGTGACATGGTATTTATTCCTGATCTCTCAAG
>Ga0247609_10001368_pt1 | contig 29323 bp, 18 predicted proteins | sample 172DNAGHGlowgp2_FD_193487 | JGI IMG/M metagenome (GOLD analysis project Ga0247609, IMG submission 193487) | Sheep rumen microbial communities from Palmerston North, Manawatu-Wanganui, New Zealand - 1728 DNA GHGlow gp2 | ecosystem: Host-associated > Mammals > Digestive system > Stomach > Rumen ... | reverse complement strand
CACAGGGAACATGTTGTCCTTGATGACGCGACAGTTTTCGCCGATGAAATGGAGGATTTTCGTCTGCGCCCCGCCTGTGCAATGCACCATGCCGTGTATCGCAGGACGCATCTCGTCGAGCATCTTTCTGACAACTGGAGCATATGTCCTCGTTGGCGAAAGTACAAGCTTGCCAGCCGGGAGAGGGCTTCCTTCGACGCTGTCCGTCAACATATACTTGCCGCTATAGACCAGCTCCTCTGGCACGCTGTGATCATAGCTCTCGGGATACTTCTCAGCAAGGTATTTCGAGAAGACATCATGGCGGGCCGAAGTGAGTCCGTTGCTGCCCATGCCACCGTTGTACTCCTTCTCGTAAGTGGCTTGGCCACAGGAGGAAAGACCGACAATAACATCGCCCGGGCGGATGTTGGCGTTGTCGATGACGTCGCTTCGCTTCATGCGGCAAGTCACCGTCGAGTCCACGATGATGGTCCTCACGAGGTCGCCCACGTCGGCCGTCTCGCCGCCAGTGCCGTAGATGCCGATGCCCATCTCGCGCAACTCCTGCATCAACTCGTCCGTTCCGTTGATGATGGCCGAGATGACCTCACCCGGGATGAGCATCTTGTTGCGGCCTATCGTCGAGGAAACCAAGATGTTATCGACGGCGCCCACACAGAGCAGGTCGTCCGTGTTCATGATGAGGGCGTCTTGAGCAATGCCCTTCCAGACGCTCAGGTCGCCCGTCTCCTTCCAATACATATAGGCGAGGCTCGACTTCGTGCCAGCTCCGTCAGCGTGCATGATGTTGCAGTACTCCGGGTCACCCCCGAGGATGTCGGGAATTATCTTGCAGAAAGCCTGTGGAAAAATGCCTTTGTCGATGTTCTTAATTGCGTTGTGAACGTCCTCCTTGGCAGCGCTCACACCACGCATCATATAGCGTTGATTGCTCATAAATGTGCTGTGTCTGTTTGTTTCCGTCTGCAAAGATAAGATAAAAATCTTATATTTGCAAATTCTCAGCACTTTACTTGACGAAAGGCCCCGGCAGGCGATAAACAGGAAACAACGGAATTTGTAAAGATATTTCTCAAAAAGCCGCGTTCTAACGCACGATTTTTGCGACGGACGACCCGAAGTTCCCCCGAAGAGCATTTCGAGGCCGTTTTTATAGCACGCTAAGTATCAGAACGTTACAAAGTGAACCCGCGAACCAGACAGGTGAAAAAGGTCAGAAAGCTCGTGCTTTTCGACCAAAAATCGACGGTTTCATCGGTGAATTTGACGTTGGACAAAAGAAAACGCCGCACGCGGAAATTGCAATCTTCGCGTGCGGCGTTTGTATTTTCCGCGTGCTGCATGGGTCAACACACCATTTCAGGTATTCTAATCCCACACACAGAAACCAAAATCTTGTAAAGTATTTTCTGTGAAAACCGAGTTGATTAGAAGACAACACCTAAGTTGACGAAGAAGTCCAAGATGTTGACATTTTCGTCGCACCAAAAGGTTTTTACTCCATCGTCTACGCCATTATACGCTCGGTCCCATGCAGAGAACCAAGATTGCGAAGATAAGAAGTTTTTTCATGCTGATTTCTATATAATGTTAAACATTCAGGGATTGCCCTTTGCGGGCAATCCCTGAAGTATCGTATAACGTGCGGATCTCAACTTAGAATGTGTAACCGAAGGTAAAGAAGTGGTTCTTACTCTTACCATTCGATTCAAACTGCAAGGTGTAGCCGAAAGAGAACTTCTTGTTGAGCTGGATGCCGATGCCCCAGTCCAAGCCAAAAGCACTGGCGGTAGATACGTCATCGTTCCAGTCCTTGGCCAAGCCAAGCACATAACCCATGTCGAGGTTAGTATAACCGCGAAGGTGGTCGCCAGCGAAGGTGGGACTGTAAGCACGTGCGCCAGTCTTGAAGTGCAGCTCATCCCAGTCACCGGGAGAGTTGAAGGGAGCAACCCATGCGAAGCGGAAGACGTCCCAATCCAACGTAATCCAGTTGGTGCTCAGAATCTCCGTTTGGAACATTGCGCCCAAGCTAAAGGCAGCATCAGTGTTGCTGACAGTAACTGGTCCGAAAAAGCCCAAACCTGTTACAGATGTAACCTTAGCACCTACGCTTGCGTCAACTGTGAAATGGTTGTTCTCGAAGATCTTTGCGTTTGCGCTCATCGCAAGACCCATTGCCATTGCAGCCACAAAAAATTTAATTGCTTTCATAATAATTGTTTTTAGTTAGTAATTATATGAATTAAATCAATGCAAAGTTACATAATCATTCACAAACTTGCAACACTTTTTATAAAAAAGTGCATTACGTTACATAAATTATCCTTTTTTTTGCTATTTAATACCAGATTTCCTATCTTTGCAGAAGAAAACCAAAGAACACAAAACTATGGGACTCGGAACGTATTGGGCAAGAAAAGACGACCAGACAGACGAGCTGAAGACCGTCAAACCTTGGGAAGAAGAAGTCAGCAACGGCGACAAGCACTTCCCAGACCCGCATCAGAAAGAACAAGAAGAGGAAGAGAAACCTCAATAAAGCAAGAAGGCAACCTTTTCGGGTTGCCTTCTTTGCGGAGAGAGAGGGATTCGTTCCGCCTGCGCCTGAGCGAAGCGAAGAACCCCCGCGGGGGTGAGAAACCCCGACAAAGCAAGAAGGCAACCTTTTCGGGTTGCCTTCTTTGCGGAGAGAGAGGGATTCGAACCCCCGGTGCCTCTCAGCACGCCGGTTTTCAAGACCGGTGTAATCGACCACTCTACCATCTCTCCTTGGTCGCTTTCTGAAATTGCGGTGCAAAGGTCGTAACTTTTTTTGAAGTATGCAAACTTTTCCCGCATTTTCTTCACTAAGCCGTCAGAAAAGCGACTTTATCAGATAGAACACGACAGGAACCAACAGGCTCGGCAAAAGATTGACAGTCTTGCAGTCCTTTATACCCAAGATGCTCAGGCCAGAACTCAGGATAAGCACACCGCCCACAATGCTCAACTCAACTCTCATCGGTTCTGGCATACCGTCGCCACAGAAATAGCCTATGGCGTAGAACATCCCTTGCCAACAGAAGAGGACTGGTGCTGCAAGGAGCATTATCCAACCATACGAGGCAGCAAGCACGGCAGAGCTGACAAAGTCGAGCGTCGCATTTGTGTACAGGAAAATATTCGCTGACTCGTTCCATGCCCAACCAGCTGTGGGTGAGAGTGCAGAAAGAACGGGACCAACGATGGAAAACGTGCCGATGCAATAGAGTAAGCAGCCCGTCACAAGCCCCTGAATGCCATTATTCTCCTTTCCCGACTTGGCATTAAGTCGTGCATTGAGCCTATCGACGCGCCCTGCGAGGTCGAGCTTCGTGCCTATCAAGCCGCCAAGAGCAAGGCTCAAGATGAAGAGAACGGGAAACTCACTCTTCGCCATGTTGGGCAGCGAGGCGTTCATGCCAAGCACGAGACAGCAAAGCCCGAGTCCGTCGAACAGGACTTTCTTGTACTTCTCACCGATTCCAGTACGGACGAGCGCTCCGAAAGCACTGCCTGCAACGATGGTGATGGTGTTGATGATTGTGCCTAACATAACTTTGCTACTGCTTTAGCCAGGCATAGAGTTCGCCTTCGCTGGTCAACACGTAACGGAAGGCCTGAGCACGACTTTGATTGTATTGCTGCTCGATGTAGCGAAGCGTTTTGTCCGAAGTCCCTTCTTTCAAATGCAGAAGCGAACTGTCGCTGATGACGATAACGTCTGTCGTATCGTCGATGTAGGTATTTGCATAGATGCCACGATTGCCAAGCATCTGATAAAGGTCTACGGGTATGTCAGGAGCAAGGAAGAGCTCTTTCATATAAAGCGGATTCATACTGCCCTCGTAGCTCAGTTGCGAATTAAGGTAGTGCTGCATGGTCAACTGCAAGTTCTTGCTGATTTGCTCTGGCACAAAGTATGAGCCATAATGCCCTTGCAGGATGCCATCAAGGTCAGCTTCACTCAAGACCTTCGGGTTGTAGCCGTTATAATTGAGCTGCTTTAAATACGCCAGCGAGTCGGCAGAAGGATTCTTACCAAGCACAACATAATGCACGTTGCGGCTCAGGCTCTGTTTTATCTCAGTGCCAAGAGCAACTAATCTCTGTTGCAAAGACTTCGGTACGCTGCCAAGCAAGCAGACAGATCGACCAGTAAAGGGCGTCTCCTGCTGGAAGTCGGCATCGCTGAAAAGCTCGTACTGCATGATGCGTCTTGCCTATTCTTCTTCTTTCTTTGCCGGGAGCTGACGGACGACAATCTCGTTCGACACGTCTCCGCTGGTAAGGCGAAGCTTTGCCTCTCGTCCGTTTTCTGTATCCTCATTCGGGACAAGGGAGAGATTAACGCGATACCTGCCCTTGAGGTCGGTCGTCTTGTCGAGCGTAAGCCACTCTGGAGCCTCATCCACAAAGGCGAGGTCCCAGTTATTCTCAACCTTGAAGCAAATCGAGTCTTGCAACCAATGGGCACTATCCACGAGCTCGAAATGAACTTGCTTCGGGATGATACCGTATTCGTCGAAAGGAGAATCAACGGTATACGTGGGACGCAAGACATTGAGCATGCCAAGCTGAACGAACGGAGAGCTGTAGGAATAGTCGTACGACTTGACGAGAACTGTGCCGCCGCGAGTCACGCCTGTTGTATTGGGCTTGATTTTCAGGAACACCCGACAGAGGTAACGTTTCGTATAGTCGTAGGGAATGTCCAAATGTGTCGCGCCGTCAACACTTATCCAATCAACGTCTGGCGTTACCGTCCAACTGTCGAAGGTATAGAAACGCAGTGAGTCAACGGTCTGGTCGGCATAGAGGATGAAAGGTTGCTCAACGGGAATGAGTTCATGCGTCTCGGGGTCATTTGCACACGAAACAGCAAGTGTAAGCAAACTGCATGCAAACAGCAAAGACTTTATCTTATACATTATATATTATATTATATGTTTCTGCGCACAAAGATACGAAAAAGTTCATAGTTCATAGTTCATACTTCATACTTTTTTTGTATCTTTGCGCAGAAAAGTGTATATTTGCATTGTGAATAACATATACCATAGGGATATTATTGAGATTCTGCTTGAGTGTGGCTGCGATGGATTGCGCATCAAGAACATTGCAAGAAGAATCTACAACAAGCACGCTGATTTCTTTGTGCGCGACCTCGATTACAGCGAGATACGCGACAGCGTGGGGCGTTACCTATGGGAGCAGAGCTTGAGGCACGAGTCGCCTTTTACACGCACTCGTTACGGCACTTACGCCATCAAGCCTGACTTTGCAATCCAGCTCGACCTGTTCCTCGACTTCGTTTCTCGCAGCGAAGCACATAAGGAACAGGCAAGGCCGACATCAGGTCCAAAGCACATCCAGCTAGAACTCTTCTGAGCCTACTGCTTGAAGTAGTAGATGAAGGTGGCCAGTCCTTCGAGGGCTTTCTTCCCTGTCTCCTGTATTTCTATGGTGAACTTAATCGTCGTCTTGATGGCACCACGCAGGTTGACGAGCTCTTCAAGCTTGGTGTGCATGCGAATGTGCTGACCGCTCAGGACAGGCATAGCGAACTTCATTCGGTCCATGCCATAGTTCATCATGCGCTCCAGGTTGTTCACCTCGATAATCTGATCCCAGAGATGCGGCAGCATGCTAAGGGTGAGATAGCCGTGAGCGATGGTCTGGCCGAAGGGGCTCTCTTGCTTGGCTTTCTCTGTATCGACATGAATCCACTGATGGTCGAGCGTTGCGTCGGCAAACATATTAATGCGTTCCTGACTGAGCTCTACGTAATCACTGACACCCAGCTCTTGTCCTTCGTACTGCTGAAAGTCTTCAAAAGAATTGATAACTACTTTACTCATCTTTCTTTTACCATTTTTTCAAATTCGCCACAAAGATACAAAATAATCTCTAATCTCTAATCCCTAATCCCTAATCTTTTCGTACCTTTGCACAAGAAATGATTAAAAGACTCCTCATACTTGCCTTCCTGCTGCCAAGTTGCATGCTTTGCCAGAGCGAAAACTCTGCCGAGCGCACCAAACGTGACTTCCTGCAGTTGGGACTTACTTTGTATGAAGGCAACGAGGTGACTATCTTGCCAACGGCAGAGATAAAGTTCCGCGACCTCTTCGACGTTATTGAAGGTGCAGAGAAGTACATTCTGCTCGATTACTTCAAGTTCCAGCAGGACAGCATCTGTAGCGTTCTCTTGGAAAAGCTCCGCAGAAAAGTTCAGCAAGGCGTTGAGGTGAAAATCATCTTCGACAGCTTTGGCAACCACGACAGCGACTTCCCGCTTTCCGACACGCTACAGGCACAGATAAGAGACAGCGGCATAGGAATAAAAGCTTTCGACCCCGTACGCTTCCCCTGGATTAACCACCTCCTGCATCGCAACCATCACAAGATCGCCATCATCGACGGCAAAACGGTCTATACAGGCGGCATGAACGTGGCCGACTATTACCTGCACGGCAAACCGAAGGTAGGCAAGTGGCGCGACATGCACATCCGTATGGAAGGACCTATCGTGCAGGCTTACGAGGAACTGTTCTGGAAGATGTGGGAAAAAGATGAAAGGGTTAAAAGGTTAAAAGGTGAAGAAAACGATTCTTCACTCTTTGCTCTTCACTCTTCACTACCTCTCCCCCAAAGGAAGAGCGGGGAGGGGGCCGTCGCCTTCGCCAGCCGTTGGCCCAAGGAGTCACCACGCATCATGCGACAGACTTATTCCATTTGTATCGATAATGCCGACCGCCTCGTGCAAATTGTGAACCCCTACGCGATGCTCTTCGGAGAGGTTCGAGCCGCACTCCGTCGCGCGTTGGACCGAGGCGTCAGAGTGCAGTTCATGGTCTCCACAAAGAGCGACGGCAAGACAAACGACGACGTGATTGGCCTCGAGATGCGCAAGCTGATGAAGCGAGGCGCCGAAGTCTATTACTTTGGCGACGGATTCCATCACAGCAAAGTCATGATGATAGACAGCCTCTTCTGCACGGTCGGAACCACAAACCTCGATGCACGTTCGCTCTCGTTCGACTACGAAGTGAACGCCTTCATCTTCGACCAGGAGACGACCCACCAGTTGCAGCAGATATTCTACAACGACATGGGAAAGAGCAGCATCTTGCTCACGCCCGAGGTCTTCGAGGAGCGTTTCCCCCTCCGTCGTCGCATCCGAGGCCGCATCTACAGCATCGCCAAGCGATTCCTTTAAGGGCGTCTGAAAACGCCGCGTGCGGCGTTGGCAATTTCCGCGTGCGGCGATGGCAATCCCCGCGTGCGGCGTTGGTCATCCCCGCACGCGGCGTTTTTACACCCCACTGGCAATATCTTAGCTCCCCCCTTATTCTTTGAAGGGGAGTCACCCTTTCCATCAAACATTCCCCTACCCCTTCCCTTAAGGGGCGGGAAGTATTGAGACCAAACTTCCCTCACAAGGAAGGGACTGACTGTTCTTTGGCCTTGCAGGCCGTTTTCCCCAGAATAGCAATATGATAATCACAAAAAAGGGGGCAAACCTTTGCTGGTCTGTCCCCTTTTCTTGTTTGCGCAGGAAGTTATTCCTCTTCCCAGATGTCCCAGGCGTTATCTTCCTTGGTGAGGGCTTGGCTGCCGTCCACCGTTTTGTCGATGATGGGCAAGCTCTCGGCCAGCATCTCGGCTGCCTGAGCCTCATCGATTGCGATTGATGGTTTGATGTACTTCATTATTTCAAAACTTTTTTGCCATTGATAATGTTGATGCCCTTCTGTACTTTCTGGAGGCGCTGACCTGCAAGGTTGTAGATAGCTCCTTCGCTTTCGGAGAGGGCCGGGGTGAGGTTTATGCCTGTAGCACCGTCGAAGTCGAAGACAAAGCCTTTGACGTCACCGCTGCCAGTATAAATGATGTAGGCCTTGCCAGCTGGGATTTCAGTGCCGGAAGCAACCTTATAGAAGCCTACTTCGTCGTTCAAATCAGCGAGGGCATATTGGCTGCCGTTGGCTGTAAGGGGAGCAGCCGTGCCGAGCAGGTCGTTCTCGCCCGTGATGGCTGAAGCAGAAGCTGCGGGCGTGAAGCTGAAGAAGCCCTCAGCACCCTTGAGGATAACAGCCGTCTGAGCAGGAATGGTATTGTCTTGCTCCGTAAGAGTGAGGTATGAACCATTCTTCTTACCTGTATAGACAGTGACGTTGCTGGAAAGTGTACCTGCCGTCTCGTCGTTGTAGATGGTGGCATAGCCGGCATCCGTCATGGGATATACTGTGCCGTGCGTGTTGTCGAGTTCGGGATATGTGTCCTCGCCGATGGTCTGGAAGAAGGCATCGCCCAACTTGTAGGCAATCTCGCCAGTGGCAGCCTGCTCTTCAGTAACACCCTCGTAGCTGTTCGTCTGGTCACCCCCCATAGGATAGGAGCAAGAGAGCTGAGGCAGCGTGGTGTAGCAGTTGATGAAGTGACCGCCAGCCGTCTCGCCGGCCATGGCATTCTGCTGGGCGTTCGTAGTGACAAACTGGATATCGCCGCGGGCATAGCAGTTCTCCATGATAGCATTGTCGTGGTGTTCGCCGGCCATAGCGCCGCAACGCAGACCCGCAGTGCTCTCGACGTAAGCGTTCACGAGGCCGAGGTTGTATATCTTGCCGCCGCGCAGACGAGAGAAGAGACCGCCCTCGCAATCAGTCTTCACGTAGAGGTTGCTGATGACGTGGTTGTTGCCGTAGAAGGTTCCCTGGAAGGGCCTCTGCCATGAGCCGTCGTTGTTCAGGCCGATGGGCTGGAACAGTTCGCTGCTCTCCATGTCGATGTCAGCAGTCAGAGAGCCATTGGCACCCTGTTCGCCTCCGTTGACAATCATGGCGAAGCGAATCAGCTGACCGAGATTGCCGATGGTGTACGCGCTGAGCTCTGTGTCGTAGCCAGGCTCTTCGTATTCGCCGCAAAGCGTGCAGATGCCATTTGCATAGTTATGGATGCAGACAGCCTCGTCGGTCTGGATGAGGCGAACCTTAGCGCCCGGGTCCGTAGTGCCGTCGCAGGTGATGTGCAGCATGTAGTCGCCGTCCACATCCTCCACCTGTGCGTAAGTAGCGTTCTTGCCGCTTATCTCGAAGTAGTGAGCAATGCCGCCGTCGAAGCCTTCATCCATGACAACAGTAGCGTTGTAGTCAGCATCATACTCCGTCAGTTTCACATTATCAATATAAACTTCATGGTTCACGTGGTTGCTGGCATCGACGCGGATGCCCACCTTGCCCGGGTTCAGCAGAGCGAGGTCAGTCATGTCGCACTGCACGAATGTGTCCTCTAGCATGTCGTCAATATAAGTATAGACTACGTTGCCGTCCACCTCAATCATCACGTGGCGCTTTTCCCAGAAGTTGTCTTGATAGAAGTCGGGGTAATTCGGGCCGGCTGCATGAGCCTTCCACGACTCGTTGCCGTTGTCGAGGTGATAGTAGTTGCAGACGCCTGTGTCGTTTCTGTAGTTGGGCGAAATCTGCCACATATAGTTGCTGCCGCTCTCTGTCAAGCCGAAGATGAAGGAAACATAGCCGCTCTCAATTTGCACATCGGCCTCGACGGTGTAGTGCATGTCGATGGCATCCTTGAACATGTTCTTCGGGAAGTACTTTCTCTCGGAGAGGTCGCGACCCTCAGTGGTAATGGCACCATCGGCCCAGATGGGGTCGTTTGTCCAGTCGCCATTCGTAGCCTCAAAGTCCTCGAAATAGAGCTCGTCGCCTGTCTCGTTGGCAGTCACCTTGAAGTAGTCGTAGCTGGCCGACTCGTTGGTGTCGCCGTCGTGGTCCTGACGTGTGCCTACCAGACCGTAGCGGAAATTGCCGTCGCGTTGGTCGATGAGGACGAACTCGGTGTCGTCTGCACGGCGGAGATACGTGTCGGCATGCTGACCATCGTTGCTAATGACAATCTTGGTGACGAACCAGTCGGTGGTGTTCAGCGCCACACCCTTGTCGGCTGTGTTGATCTCAGCAAGCAGGATGCCGCCCACCTTCCAGTCGTGCGGACGGAACAGCGACTTCGTGCCGTCTTCGCCCACGTTGAACTGCCACATGCAGATTTGGCCGCCGAAGCCCTCGTAAGCACGGAAGGCTATGCCTGCACCGATGGCATTAATCTTGAACTTACTCTCGATGGTGTAGTTGTCAGTAAACCTGTAACTCCACGCCTGAATGCCACAAGCCATGACGGCCAGCAGCATCACAAATAGTCTCTTTCTCATGATTGTGTTGTTTGATGTTAAAGGTTATATTATATATAATGTATAGTGTCGTTCATTTCATCAGTATCTTCCTGCCGCCGGAGACGATGATACCCCGAGACCATTTACGATTTGACGATGTACGATTTACGATTTGCTGGCCGCTGAGGTTGTAGGCGGTCGCCTCATTGTTCTCTTTTGACGTTTCACTTTTCACTTCACTGATACCGTCGGGTATCTCCTCGAGCCAGGCCAGTACATCGTGCGACATCTGCCCTGCCACCTTCAGCCTGCCCGACACGATGCTGCCGTCAGAGAAGGGATTGGAGGAAGAGAAGTCTTCAGAGAAGACCACACTGCCCGACTTTAGCCTGATGCTTACATCATCGAACCAAGCAATCTCTGTCTTGCCATAAGCATCGTCGTGTGCCTGGCGGAACCCTATCCTGCCGAAAGCAAAGCTACCGCTCCGCTCATCGACTAGGACACCATCGATGTAGGTCTTGACGTATGCCTCATCCTCTATCTCGAGCCTTACCTTGAAGGGATGGCCGGTCTGTATGCTGACGGTGCTGGGCAAGTCCACTTCTCCCAAGAGGGAGACGCTGCCGCCAAGCCAACGATGGGGACGCAGGCGGGGATGCTGCGGGTCGGAGGCATTGAACTGCCACATGTAGTAGCTCCCTGCATCGGTAATGGAGAAGCATACGCCTGCCGAGAGTTGTCCCACTTCTGCCTGCATCTCTATTGTATATGAACGCCGCTCGTCTGCGGGGTCGACGGGAGAACCGTTCTTGAGGAGCAAGGCGTCATCCACAAGGAAGACCGACTGGCTGGGACGCAGCGTAAGGGAGAAGGAGGCCCCCTCATCCCCCATTAGGGGGAGATTAGTTACCTGCCCCGTATGAGGGTCGAGCAACGAGAGTTTAGTGGCAGATGTCTTAAGCCGTATTGTGTTCGTGGCTGAAGTGGCGTCAATGTTACCAAAGAAGAAGACGTCGTGGCCGTCTATTACCTTATGTATATAATTGAAGGGGTGCGTGCCTTCCGAGAAAAGCACGTCGCGCTCCGGGAGGCACTCCTCCATCACCTCGGCCAACGTGCTGGCAGATGGCGAGGGCAGGAAGTATGCCTTGTTCTCTGTGGCATCTAGCATACTGGCGACGATGCTTTGCACCTCTGCATTACCCTCCGCGCCATCGGCGGCCTGCTGAGGGCGTTGCGTGGTGAAGATGACCTTGACGCCCTGCTCCCATGCCTCCTTAATCTTGCGCATGTTGCTCAGCGAGATGACTCTTACGCCAGGGAGAACGATGACAGAGAAATGCTCATGGTTGATGGTGTTGTTCATGTTGAGCAAACCGTCGGCCACGGTGCAGCGGTCATCGAGAACCTCGGGATGAAGGTAGGTGAAGTCGATGCCGAGGTCGTCGGTCAGATAGTGCGACACCTGCGGATAGTCCGTTCCCGGCACATCGACGCCGCCTTCGTAGTAACCCTTCGGCCCGTCGAAGTAATGCCCTGCATATTGCGTCTGTATGGGATAGAGCACAGCCACATCTGCCACATGGCGTCCTTCGCGAGCCAGCACATAGTTCAGTCGCGAAAGGAAGGCGTTGAAGCGGGGCAGCTCGGTGTTGTAGAGAGGATTGCGCCACGACAGTTCGGGCAGGAAGGTGACGTCGCCATCGTTGTACCAGACGGCATGGGGAATCAGATGGTTGATGCCCTTCGTGTACTGCTCGATGGCTATCTGATAGAGCGTCTCGACCGAGATGTTGCCCATGGCGCCATACGTCTCGGACATAACGAAGGCCTTGTCCCAGTTGTTGGCCGACGAGGACACCACCTTGTAGAAGTCCTCGGTCGGACGGCCGCCACCTATCTTGTCAATGCCGGGCATTGCGAGGTGTTTCCCCACAAGCATCAGGTCGCCCGACACACAAGTCGGGTTCACTATTTCCTCCTGATCCTGATGCCCGGTGGCAAGGATGCCGTGCTCTGTTGCCCAGTCGCTGATGGTCTTCATGAAGCCCTCGCTATAGAGCGTGGAGTGCAGGCTGAAAAGGAGGTTCCTGGCGTAGGCCGTCTTGTCGCCTATGTCGTACCAAAGGGCTGGATAGAGTGCTTCGGGCGAGAAACCGTAGCGTGCCTCGAACTGCTCGTTGAAGTTGCCTGTCCACATTCGTCCCTGCGCCCTGTACATCGTGGGCTCGTCGAAGAAGGTGGAGACGATGGTCTGGCCGAAATCGTCGGAAAAGTGCTGGTAGTAAGCCTCGTGCGTGTCCTGAATAAACAGGCTGACGGCTTCGGAGGACAGATAGTCGACATTCGGGTCACCGTCCTTGACGCACTGGCACACCATCACGCGCCAACCGGATTGCTTGGGAGCTGTCCATGTCACCTGGCCAGTCGCTTCGTCATAGCAGTCACGAAGCGGAACAATCTCCTTGGTGTTTGTGTTCCAAGCCACAACCGACATGAGCTTTCCTTGGAGGGCTATCTGGCGATTGAAGGTGGCACCGCTGCCCACGCGGTACTCCGTCTTGTCGAGTCGCTTGATGGTATGCTCGGGGTGATTGTTCATGAAGGTTGTCACGCCTGAGCCGTTGATGGCGCCCATACTTCCGCTGGGGAAGCCATACTCGTCGTAGATGGACATGTGAGCGCCCAGAGCACGGGCCTTGCTGACCGCATCGCCATAGAGTGCGAAGTAGTTTTCAGAAAGATAGTCGGGACGGAATCCTGTGCCGAAAGGCAGGATGGCACAGCCGCCATAGCCGTCCGTTTCAACCATCTGCCCAAGCTGCTGAACGAGGGGCGAGACAGACACCTGCGTGTTGTTCCAGAACCATAGAGGTATGGGGCGCCACGACATGGAGGGCTTGGCAAACTCCTTTGTCTCGAGCAAAGGCGTTTCTTCGCCCCATGACTGGCAACTTTGGCACCACAGGCAGCACAGCAGCACTGAGATGCGCAGAATGTTTCTTCCCTGATGCTTCATTTTACTGCAATCTTCTTGCCGCCGGTGATGACGATACCCTGAGGCTGCTTACCACCCGCCACTGACCATTGGCCATTAACCATCTGACCATTGACCATTTGGCCGCTGAGGTTGTAGGCGGGTAACAGCCCGTTGTCTGTTGTCTGTTGTCTGCTGTCTTCTACGGCCTTGATGCCATCGGGACTTTCGTTGCTGACAGAGAAGAGATACTCGCCGGAGCCCACCTCGAAGGTTGCATAGCCGTCAGCAGTGCCGATGTACTCCACGCCTTCTGCCTCTTCTGCTATCGTGCCGCTCTCGTAGATGTAGAGCCCGTCTTCTATGGGTAGGCGCAGTGTGGCGGAGGTATTGGCGGGGATGGTGATGTGATAGGTCATCTTCTTCGTGCCGTCGCATTGCCACTCTGCCTTTATCTGACCGTAGTCGGAGGCAAAGTCGGCATCGACGAACGTGATGCGTTTCTGGCCGTAGCGCAGGGTGCTGCGTGTGTCGGGATAGGGCTGGAGCAGGATGTGCTTGAAGCCGGGCTGTGCCTCGTCGGGAGCAATGCCTGCCATGTGGTGGAACATCCATTCGGCCACCACTCCGTAAGCATAGTGGTTGAATGAGTTCATGCTGACGGGCCCGAAACCTTTGGCCACCGTGTAGGAGTTCCAGCGTTCCCAGATGGTTGTGGCGCCCTGGTCGACGCTATAGAGCCAAGAGGGGTCGTTGCGCTGCAGGAGCAGGGTATAGGCATCGTCGATGAAGCCGTTCTCGGTAAGCGTTTGGTTCAAGATGGCAGTCCCAAGGAAGCCTGTATTGAGTTTGTAGGTATTGTTAGCGATGGCACGATGCAGGTAGTTGCGGGTGCGAGTAATGGATGACTCATCGGGCAGCAGGTTATAGCGCAGCGCCATGAGGTAGCCGCACTGGGTGCCTTGCGTGGGCACCTTGTTGCTGTTCAGATAACGGCTCTGCCACTCGGCCTTGATATTCTGGAAGAGCTGCTCGTACTGCTCAGCCTTCTGACTGTAGATGTCGCCTTCTGATTCCGAGAGGGCGCGGCAGGTGCGGGCCATGAGGTCGGCGGTATAGGCGTAGTAGGAGACGCTGATGTAGCGGCCATCGGTAGAAACGTAGGCCACCCAGTCGCCGTGAATGGGGTCGGAGCCGTTGTACTGATAGCCGTCGCCGCTCTTGGTCGTGAGGAACTGCATGTAGCGCTCATTGGCCTCGAAGTTGTCGCGAAGGATAGCCTTGTCGCCCGTCATCATATAGACGTTCCACGGAACGATGATGCCTGCCTCCGACCATCCTGTCGAAGCATATTCCACGCCCCAATGATAGGGAGCAATGACGGGATATGCGCCGTCCGAGCGCTGGGAGTCGCGCATGTCGCGCATCCACTTCTTGTAGAAGTTGCGGGTGTCGCCGTTATAGAGGCCGGTCAGCGAGAAGACCTGCGTGTCGGCCGTCCAACCCATGCGTTCGTCGCGCTGCGGGCAGTCGGTGGGCACGCTGACGAAGTTGGAGCGCTGTCCCCACATAACGTTGCTGTAGAGCTTGTTGACGTCCTCGTGACTGGTGCGCAACGAAGACTTCTCCTCGACGGCGCTGGTGACGGTCTCGCCTATGACGTTCGTGAGTTCCACGTCGGCCGAGCTGGTCACCTCAATGTAGCGGAAGCCGAAGTAGGTGGTTGTGGGGTGGAAGGACTCGCCCTCCGTCGCGCCCTTCAGGGTATAGTAGAGCGTGGCCTCTGCGGAGCGCAGGTTCTCGGTATAGACGGAACCGGCGGGGCCGTCGTCGCCGCGACCGCGGTCGCCCGTCGTGTTGGGCATCTCGCCGAAGCGGAAGCGTAGTTTCGTGCCGCTTGCGCCCTTTGCGGTGAAGCTCACCCAACCGGAAGCGTTCTGGCCGAGGTCGATGACGGCAGTCTGTCCTGCGGAGAGGCTGAAGCTGTTCTGTTCTGTAATCTCTTCCACGACGTTAATCGCGCCGAAAGTCTTGCCGTTGGGCTTTGTGCCCTCGTAAATCTGAATGGTCTGCGGATAGCGGCGCAGCGACTCGACGGCCATGATGGCAGGACCTTCGAAGGCACGAATCTCGCCCTTGAAGTCGTTGCTCTCGGCCACACCAAACCAGTTGCTGTCGTCGTAATCAGGCGTGAACTGACCGTTCTCAAGGCGGGCATCGTAGGTCTCGCCGTTATAGATGTCGCCCTTGCGCAGCGGGCCGTTGGTGTTGCTGAGCCACGTGAGGTCGGTGGGAATGACCTGAGTGCTGCCGTCCTCCAGCTCTATTTTGAGCAGAGCGCGGAGGGCATTGGGCTTGCCACCGTACATGCCGTGAACGATGGCACCGTTCCACCATCCGCTCGACACTTCGGCACCGATGGCGTTCTTGCCTTCTTGCAGGAGGGCCGTCACGTCGTGGGTGGTGTAGAAGACGGTCTTCTTCATCTCCGTAGCGCCGGGCTTGAGTTCGTCATAGAGAGTATTGCCGTCGTCGTCGGTCTGACCCACGCGCTCGCCGTTGATGAAGACGTTATAGACGCCGAGGCCTGTGACATAGAGGCGGGCGCGACGCACGCCACTGCTCAGCTCGAATGTCTTGCGGAACATCGGCACGCCTGGCACGATGCTGCCGTCCTGCTGCATGAGGCGCTTGGCGCTGCCTGCTGCGGCCTCCATGTAGCATTGGCGGCTGCCTCCGTAGTCGCGGATGTCGGTGGCATTGAAGGCATTGCCCGCGCCCTCGAAGTCTTCGCTGAAGGTCACGGTGCCGTTGCCCTCTTCGTCATAGACGGTCTGCACGATGTTGTCGAAATAAGCCTTCTCGCGCTCACTGCCTGTCGCACTGACGCGAATGCCGAGGTCGCCGATGGCAAGCACGCCCTGCGTGTCCTGATAAGTATCGACCAATACATCATCTATATAAGTGCGCACGTATGGTGTCTCGCATTCGAGGACGATATGGTGCTGCTTGCCAGGAGATCAGTCTTGCTGAAAGCCGTGATGGGCGTATCGCTGTAGGTCAGGTTGCCGTTCAGATAGACGTGGCGGCGCACGACGGGCTGAGCGACGTCGAGCGTATTGATGGCCCACATCATGTAGGTGTCGCTGGAGGTTGCGCTGAAGCAGATACTGGCGTTGTCATTGACGAGGGTAAAGTCATACTCCACATCGAAGCGAACAGGCTTTGCCACTTTCTGCTGCCAAGCGTAGGTGGCAGGGCCAGAGACGTAGAACTGTCCGTCCTGCAGCGTGCCGCTGGAGAACATGCATGTCGAGCCGTCGAAGTGCTCTTCGAGGAGCACCTTGTCGCCGCTCCTGACAATGAAGTCGTCGAAGTAGGCTTGCTCTGGCTGGTTGCCGTTGTCGTAGTCCTCGCGGAAGCCGAAGTCGCCGTAAGCGAAGTCGCCGGTACGGGAATCAATCAGCACATTGTCGATGTAGGTTTTTGCCACATTTGCATTCGTAACGACTACCTTCAAGGTGTGCTGTTCGTTGTTCTTAACGCTGACACGTGTGATGGCAGCCTCGGAGATGAGGGACGGGTTGCCGCCGCTCCAGCGGTGCGGACGGAAGCGCACGCTGCCGTTCGTGTTGACCTGCCACATGTAGTAGTTGCTGTGGTCGGAGGCGGCGAAGATGAGTCCCGCTGCCAGTTGCTTGATGTTGAACTTCACCTCCACCTCGTAATCCGTGATGGGACCTTCGCTTTCGGAACCGGCCTCGTTGGTGCTGGTCTTGATCCAATGCGTTCCGGCCCAGCCGTTTGCGGTCATCAGGCCTGTCTCGAAGTATGCCTTCTCGGTGCTGGTAGCCGTCTCGCCCTTGTTGTCCGTAACAGTGACGCGCCAGTAGTAGCGTGTCTCGGCAGCAGGCGTAAAGCCGTTGGCCTCGACAAACACGCTTGCGTCGGAGTTGACGGTTCCCGATTGCCACACGACGTTGCCGAAAGCGGCGTCGCTGGCAACCTGCACGTTGTAGCTTGTCTGCACTACGCCGCGCTGCTCGCTCTCGAGCTGCCAAGAGAAGTGGACAACACTCTTGTCGATGCCGACAGGATTGCGGTAGTCCTCAGTACGAAGTCCAGTCACATCGAGGGCAAATGCCGACGAGAGATGGAACACGAAAAGTGAGAAAAGGAAAAAGATCTGTTTCTTCATAATATTATAATGATTTGATTTGTTGACTTTTTACCTTAAAACGCATTCATTTGCAATGCAAAGGACGTGTTTTTTGACCATAACACTAATAACATTATGCTTTTTTTATGTAACATTTTGTCATGACAGATTTTTTCCGTACTTTTGCCTTTGACACTATAAGGAATTGGGTAAAAAGTCGTACGACATGGCAACTATTAAATACCTCCTTACGCAGGACTCCGATTCGCGTTGGGGCCTCACCATCAACACCATCGGGATACAGGACATCGCAGCGGGCAGCGTGTATCCCGTAGGCGACCATCCCGAAGACTATCAGTTCTCACCCCAAAAGGGGCGTGTGCTCCGGGAGGCGCAAATCGTCTATATCACCAAGGGCGGCGGTTGGTTCGAGTCGGTACATCAGCCACGAACCAAGCTACGGGCGGGCGATGCCGTCGTGCTCTATCCCTACGAATGGCACAGCTACGCTCCCGACCCCGGGACGGGCTGGTCGGAGGCGTGGATCGGGTTTGCCGGAGAGGTGGCAGGCACCCTGCTCCGCAAATTCTTCCCCGACAAGTCCAGCCCCATCTACCACGTCGGACTCTGCGACACCCTCTTTTCCGCCTACGAGCAAGCCTACGATGCTGCCGAGAAGATGCTGCCGGCCTATCAGCAGCAGCTGATAGGATACGTGGGCCTCATCATCACCACCGTCTATTCGCGAAGCCTGCAGCTCCCCTATCTCGACAATCCGGACATGACGTACGTCAACCTCGCCATCAAGTACATGCGGCAGCACTTCAACTCGAGCATATGCATGGAGGACGTCGCCGCGCAGATAGGAATGGGGTACTCAAAGTTCCGCAAGGTCTTCAAGGAGTATACAGGATTCGCTCCCGCACAGTATTTCATGCGTCTCAAAATGGAGCGGGCAAAGGACTATCTGCTCAACACCGACCTCTCCTGCAAGGAAATAACCTTCCGGCTCGGCTTCGACTCCGCTTCCTACTTCAACAAGATGTTCCGCCTCTATGAAGGAATCACGCCAATCCAATTTCGAAATGCATAGAAGAGGCGCCTTTTTACGAACCATTTCACTTGGGCATAAAAAAACGCCGCGTGCGGCGTTTTAATTTCCGCGTGCGGCGTTGGCAATCTCCGCGTGCGGCGATGGCAATCCCCGCACGCGGCGTTTGAAATCTCCCTATACGGCGTTAGAATCTTCCTCCTCCGCCGCCCCCCCAGCCGCCACGGCCTCCACCGCCCCAGCCACCGGGGCCTCCCTGACCGCCCCAGCCTGCTTGACGCGTTTCCTTGTTACCCAAGAGGTTGAAGCGATAGATGAAGTGCACCATGACGTAGCTATGGATGGCGTTCGTCCATGTGTCGCTGCGGTTCGTCGCGCTGTAGTTGCGGTTGATACTCGAGCGTTCGCGCAGAATGTCGTACCACTGGACGCTAACCGTAGCGTTCTTCGACTTGAGGAAGTTCTGGCTGAGCTGTGCGTTCCAGATGAGCTCATCGGTGTTCATGGTGGCATCGTCGTAGCCGCGACGGCTTTGCTGCGAGATGTCACTGCTGAACTGCATGTCCCACGGCATGTTGATGACGACGTTGCCTCCGTAGTTGTAGAACCAAGTGTCGCGGTTGCCTTGCTTCTGCATGTCGTTGCGTGCGTGCTGATAGTTCATGCCAGCGTTGACGCCGAGCTCGAGGAGGTCGTTGCGGAAGTTGAGGCGGATATTGTCGCCGATGCCTGTGCTCTTGGTGTTGGACTTTTTCAGGAGGTTGTTCTCGTCCATGTATCGGAAGAGCCCGGAAAGGTCGATGGTGGGCGTGATGAACTGTGCGGCGCCTTCGTCGAGGTCGGTGCTGATGTAGCCGACGTTGCGGCTGTGACTGAGGTTCAGGTTAACGTTAAGGTTAAAGTACTTTTTGGGGCCGAGAGCCGTGTTGAAGCCCATCCAGGTGCCTGCGTTCCATCCGCCGTCGATGTTCATGGGACGGCTATAACTGATGCCTGATGAGGTGTCGTAGAGTGTGGCGTTCGAGATGCTGCGGCGATTAACGTTGGCATTAGCGTTGAAGTTCCAGCCCATCTGCTTCTCGGTGATATAGTTATTGTAGTCAAGGTTGAAGCGATCGTTCCACGAGCTCTTCAGTCCCGCGTTACCTGTCGATATGTAGAGGGGGTTGCTGTTGTCCATGACCTCGATGAGGTTGGTCATGGACGGCTGCGACATATTGCCATTGTAGCGGATACGCAACTGGCTAGTGTTGGAGATTTTCCACCGCACATTGAAGCGCGGTGCCCAGTTCTGTATGTGGCGAACGGTATCGATATGAATGCCACGCTTGTCGTACTCCATGTCGGTGCGCTGTGGCTGCCAGTTGACGCCGGCATTGAAGCGCAGCTCCTGTCCGTTCTCGAAAGTACTGGTGTGTCGCAGCATGAGGTTGACGTTCTGGTTGAACTCTTTATAGGTGGCATATTGGCTGTTCATAGCGTCGCGCTCAAGCTGTGTAAAGTCGATGCCATAGTTGCTGAAGTCGAGCCCGTTGTATGTGCCGTTGTAGAGGTCGAGCGCGGTAACGTCGGTGAGTCCCTTTTCTTCCAACGCTTTCTCGAGCTCGTTATAGACCATCATCTCGCGGTCGCTGTCCTGGAAGCGATACTGGCCTTCGTAGCTGACCTGTACGACGGTTCCTTTCAGGATGGGCTCGGTGTAGCTGATGCGCCCCAGAGCACTGTAGTTCTTGGAAGGCGACATGGTGTTCTGGTAGTCGGCATCCATCTCTCCGCCTCGCTGATAGTACTTGACGACAGAGCGGCTGTAGGACTCATTGTCGCTCTTGCTGTAATCGCCGCGCAAATTGAGGGTGATATTTCGACCCGGCACGAAGAGACGACGGTTGATTTGCAGTTCGCCGTTGACGTTGTTGTTGTAGTTGTTGCCACTGTTCAGGCGTTCGTTGCCATTGACGCGTATTCCCTCGGCGTCGCTCATCGTTTTGTACTGCTCTACAGGGTCGGTCAGTCCGGCGTCGAACGGACTCTTGTTGAAAGTGACGCTACGGTTGTTCGAGTAGCTGTTGCCGTTACTATGGCTAAAGTTGGGACGGAACAAGATGTTGGTCATACTGTCGGGGAACCACTCAAGACGGAAGTTGGCGTTGATGTTCTGGTTCCAGTTTGTGCCGTGACTCTTGGAATTCGAGAATTGGCTTGCACCTGTTGGCAAGAACATCTCTCTGTTCGTCCTTGACTCAGATTTGCTGTCGCTGCTGCCATAGCGGACGTTGCCGCCCATCTTCAGCAGGCCTGCCGTATATTCGGGCTTGCCATTCTCCCAGGCAAAGGTAACGCCACCCATCGTGCTGGTTGTGATGCCGTTGCCGCCGCCTCCCCAACGTCCACCGAAGTCATTGACGTTATTGCGACTGCCGATGACGGACAAGAACTTGTTGTCCATGAAACGGTTCACGTTGAACTTCGCCGAATAACGGTCTTCGGTTCCGTAAGCGCCATCGATGTTGCCTACCCAACCGTCCTTCATGCCTTTCTTGACAGAGAGGTCGAGCACTGTCTCTTCTTCGCCATCGTCGATGCCTGTGATGCGGCTGTAGTCGCTCTTCTTGTCATACGACTTAAGTTTCTTGATGAGCTTCGACGGCAGGTTCTTCATCGCCATCTTCGTGTCGTTCTGGAAGTATTCCTTGCCGTCGACCATTATCTTGGAGACGCTCTTGCCGTTTATCTTGATGTTGCCGGCGTCGTCAATTTCTGCTCCGGGCAATTTCTTGACGAGGTCTTCGAGGGCAGAACCTTCGGGCAGACGGAACGCCTCTGCATTGAAGATGAATGTGTCGGCACTCATTTCGACCTGGGCAAGTTTGGCTGTCACCTCTGCCTCTTTCAGTATCTTGCTGTCCTCCTGAAGGGTGATTTCACCGAGATTGATGCTCTTGTTGCCTTTCGACAGCGTGATGTTGCGATAATAGCTTTGGAAGCCGATGAAGCTGATGCGCAGAATGTAATTGCCAGCCTTGACAGCTGGGAGCTTGAACTTACCTTCGAGGTCGGTCGAAACACCAGCTGCCTGCACGCTGTCTTTGGGTTGAAGCAAGACAACTGACGCACCTGGCATCGGCTCGCTCAATGAGCCATCCATCACAACTCCGCTTACGGTTACTTTCTGTGCTGCTGCCATAAGAGAACAAAGGCAGAGTATAAGAAGGAAAGAAAGACGCTTTAATTTCACAATTTCACAATTTGACGATTTACAATTTAATAGACAGCGGCGACGCAAAAAGGTTTAAAACATGACTCTTTTGCCGTTGGGTTGTAACGAGACAGATGTGCCGTCCCAAACAAGACAGCCGTTGACCCATGTCTTCTCGACTTGCCAATCAAACGTGCGTCCCTCCAAAGGACTCCAACCGCAACGGCTTTCAATGCAATCCTTCGTTACTGTCCACGGCTTTCGGCGCACCAATGTAAAGTCTGCCCAGTACCCCTCACGAATGAAGCCCCTTTCCTTTATATTATATAAGCGAGCAGGATTGTGGCACATAAGCTCGACAAGCCGTTCAAGGCTCAGCACGCCTTCTTCCACCAAGCCAAGCATGGCTGGCAAGGAGAACTGCACCATCGGCATTCCGCTCATGGCTTTGAGGCAGCCACCCTCCTTTTCAGAAAGAAGATGGGGCGCATGGTCTGTGGCAACAGTACGGATGCGGCCATTTGTAAGAGCTTTTCGCAAAGCATCTCTATCGGCTTTAGTCTTGATGGCGGGATTGCACTTGATGCGCGTGCCGAGCGTTTGGTAGTCTTCATCTGTAAAGAGAAGGTGCGGCACACAGGCTTCTGCAGTGATGCGCTCGTCGTTTGGAGAGAAGAGCTCCAACTCTTTTGCTGTCGTGATGTGAGCCACATGTAGCCGTGCACCCGCCTTCCTTGCAAGACGAACGGCAAGGGCCGTGCTTTGATAGCAGGCTTCGTGGTCGCGAATTACGGGATGAAAGCGCACATCTGGATCATCGCCATACTGCCTCTTGACCTCTGCCATATTGGCATTGATGCGTGCGGTGTCTTCACAATGCGTCATAATAAGCGTCGGCGAAGAACGGAAAATCTGCCGAATCTGCTCCTCTTTATCAACAAGCATGCCGCCAGTGCTACTGCCCATGAAGAGTTTCACGCCAGGACACGATGCAGGGTCAAGATGCTTAATCTCTTCGATGTTGTCGCTTGTAGCCCCAAGATAAAAGCCGTAGTTAACATGGCATCGAGACTCGGCAAGAGCATAACGTTCCTGCAAGAGCTGAAGCGAAGTCGTTTGCGGCACGACGTTTGGCATATCGAGAACCGTTGTCACACCGCCTCTGGCAGCAGCCCTCGTCTCGCTCTCCATCGTAGCCTTATGCGTCAAACCAGGCTCTCGCATGTGAACGTGACCGTCAATGACGCCAGGCAACAAGAGGAGGGACTCCTTCTTCTCTTCCTTCTTACATCGTCCCTCTTCCTTCGTACATATCTCCGCTATCCTCCCATCTTCAATAAGGACGGACGCTTGATAGCGCTCGCCCTCATTGACAATAGTAACATTCTCTATGAAGAACCTGCCTTCTTTCATTTGCTTATTCCTCTGTCAGTATCTTCTCGAAGGCTTGTATCAGGACGTTGGCCATTATCTGCATGCCGTCGTCGTTGGGGTGCAGGGCGGTGTCGTAGCTCCAGCTGTCGAGCTGGCGCTGGCCGCCGCATTCGGCGAAGAAGTCGGCCACGGGGAACGACTCGTAGGCTGCTATTTGACGGATGATATTGGCGTACTCCTCGAGGTAGATGCCCTCCTTGGGGTCGTACCAGTGGTCGGGCAGATAGCCGTTGAAGCCATAAGCCTTGCGAGGGGTACAAAGGATAACGCGCGCCTTCTTGTTACGCGAGAAAATGCGGTCAATGAGCTGCCTGTAAATGGCGGCAAAGGTGCCGTTCTTCGTGTTGTTGATGTAGTCGTCGATGGTGCCGACAGGCGTGGAGTGTCCCCAGTCATTGATGCCATGCTCTATGGTATAGTAGTCGGCGAGGGCGACCTGCGAAATGGCCGACGAGAGGACACCACCATTAACAGCCTTATTGCTGAAATTCGTAAAGGCGAGTTTCTCCATGACACGTGTCTGGTAGCCTTTGGTAAGGGGATACGAGGCAGTGTTCTCGTTGAGCCATGAAATAGACGTACCCAGCGAACACCAGCGTCCTTTGATGGTTCGGGGTTCAGCGATAGCAGGTGCAGCAGGCTCTGTGCTGAACACAATGCTATCAACATCCTCGACGTTGTAAGCACGGTCTTTGTCTTTTTCATAGACCGTGAAACTCTGCGCCATAGCTACAGATGCTATGGCGCAGAGGATGATTGCTAAAGATATGTGTCTCATTACTTAACAAGAACTTTCTTTTTGTTAACAATGTTGATGCCCTTCTGCATCTTCGAGAGACGCTGGCCTGCGAGATTATAAATGCCTTCGCCGAAATTCGTGTTAACGTTGACGTCAGCACTGATTTCATTAATGCCGACGGGCACACCGTTAATGAGGTTATAGTAATAGCCTTCTTCCGCGTTGAAGAACACCTGCTCGCAATCAGGAGAGAGCACGGGGTAGTCGTCGGTATTGATGGTCTGATACCATACGAGTTCCTGCTGCGGAGCATTGAGCTTATAGCAAACCTCGCCACTTTGGAACTGAGTGAGGGTCATCTGCGTGCCCTGTGTATCGCCGATGGCGTTGAGGTAGTAGCAGTTGTTGAGCCGACACGTGCCACGGCAGAAGGTGAAGCAGTAATCTGTTCCGGTGCCTTCGGTCAACGTGCAAGCAGTGTAGCAGTTGTTGAGCGTAGAGGACACGCCACTCGTTGCGAACGCTACGAAGCCGCAGTACATCGAACTGCCAGGATAGCCCATCGTACCGAGCGTTGCGCAGTTGGTGAACGTGATGTTGCCGTAAAGGGCGCCAATCATGCCGCCATTGCCAGTCACGCCAGAGTGCTCACCTGTGATGTCAACATCTGTAATGACGTTCTCTATGTGCATCGTACCATCGCCATATCCAATGAGTGCACCGAAGTGGATGCCTCTCGTGATGACATCGCCTTCTACGCGAAGGTTCTTGATGGTTGCATTGTTGATGTAACTGAAGAGACCGCCGTAATTGTTAACCAGGTCGTAACTGTAGGTGATGGTGTGTCCCTGTCCGTCGAACGTGCCGCGGAATGGGCTATCTTCAACGCCAATCATAAGGTTGGGATTCTCGCTTTCAGTCTGGTCTTCGTTTACAGACAAGTTGATGTCTGCGAGCAGTTTTGCATTGATTTGTGTATAGCCGCCATTGACCATTCCTGTGAATAAAGTGAAGTCTTTCAAGTTAGTAAGAAGATAGTTGCCTTCCTCGTCTTTTTCGGGAAGGAAGTCGATATAGTCATCAAGGTTGATGGCATATATCTCTTCTGCAGACATCGAACCGTCAACGTATCCGCCAGCAAGCATAGACCATAGGTCTTCCATCGTGTTGAACTCGTCCTCGGAGAGGATTTCTGCAAGGCCTTCCTCGAGGCTGCTCACTTCTTCAGCCATATCCATGAGGTGTATGTAAGCCTGCTTGGTTTCATAAATCTTCAGGAAGAGCTCTGAGAACTTCTCGATGAGGGCATACTTAGCGGCAGGTTCCGTTGTCTCCTCTACAGCTTCGAGCGTCCGTGCAAGTTCATCCTTGAGTGCTTGGCTGTAGTTGGGGTAAATGGCGTAGTCGTCGTTGATGTCGATGGTACGCTCATAGACTTCGAGAATAGTCCTTGCACGAGCCGATTGTGATTCCAGTACGCGGTCGAGGCTTTCGCCTGCTTCGTCCAACTCTCCATAATAGTAAACCTTGATGTTGCCGAAGCCGAGCCAGTCGCGAGAGAGGCTTGTGCCGGGCTGACGGACGCCGATGGTGAGCTGACCGTCTGTCACGTTGCAAAGCACGTAGTTGGGATAGCGGTCTGCCTGGAAGGCATTGCAGCAGCTAACGATACCCTGCATGGTATAGCCGATGACGTTTTCGTCCTCATCCATTATCGGGAAGTCTGCGATGGGACCATTGATGTTGCAGTTCTCGCCATCAATAGCATCATCTACGGAAATCATGTCTTCGATGTTGGCCTGGAAGAAGTTGTGTATGCTGTTAGCATAGAGCGTAGCGGCATAGTTGACGTTGTAGAAGTCGTTATAAGGCGTCGGACGGAAGGCACCGTTTATCCGGAGTTCATAGATACCGTTCGGCAGATTTGTGACTGTCTGATACATGTCCATTGTTGCAGCGAGACACTCAGCAGCATACAGCGGACTTGTCTCTGAGCCGCCCCAGCCTGTGGGAACCTGTCCCTCCCAGCCGTTGAAGTGGTCGCTCAGGTCGATGTTGGTGAAGAGCAAGGAGACGTCGGTACCTGGAGCCGGGGTATAAGTGATGGCCTCTGTCAGCATCTCGTCGATGCGTGCTGTCTCGGCGATGATTTCCTCTTCGCTGAGCAGGCAGTTGTCAAGGATATAGACAGCTGAGCCGTAGAGATAGTCACTACCCGGTTCTTCGAGTTCTTCAAGGTAAGACTTCAGGAAGTCAACTTTCTCGTTGTTCAGCTCGGGATTAGCTTCGAGGTAAGCCTTTGTCTCTTCAACCTTAGCAATATATGCGGCATAGGCGTCGGCACAGCTCTGGATGACTTGACGCTGTCCTTCGAGCTCATTGTAGCCGGCGATGAAGGCGTCGATGTCGGCTGCCTCCTTCAGGCCTTCGAGTTCTTCGAGATAAGAATCCACGAGGCTCTTCTGAACCTTCATTCCTTCGAGACGCTCTGTCTCATCGTCGATAACGGCAGCAACGAATTCCTTGAAGCTTGCTTCGTCAGTGACGTTCATGAAGATGCTTCCTGCGCCATATACTCTGAGGTGGCTGTCGTCGGGCACAGGCAGGTCGTCCTCGCCGAGGGTCTGATACCAAGCGATGTTGCTTTGGTCGCCGTTGAGTTTGAAGCAGAGTTCGCCGCTTGCCAGTTCTTCTTCCGTTATCTGCGTGCCCTGAATCTTATTGATGAAGTTGAGGTAGTAGCAGTTGTTGAATGTGTTCGTGCCGCCGCCGTGTGTCATGGTGCCGCTGTTGCCATTGATGATGGTTCCCTCTGTGAACTCACAGATGGTGAAGCAGTTGTTCAGCGTCGTGGTAGAGCTGCCATTCGACCAACCGGAGAAGGGGCTATACATCGAGCTGCCGGGATAACCCATCTTGCCAAGGGTAGCACAATTGTTGAATGTAATGTAAGCATCGTTGGCACCAATCATGCCTGCGTCGCCCGTTACATTCTCTCTTGCGCCAGTGATGTCAACATTTGTGACAACGTTCTCCACCAGTATTGTGCCGTCGCCTTTTCCGATGAGAGCGCCGTAGTGGATGTTCGTCACGTATGCGCTACCTTCTACGTAGAGGTTCTTAATTGTAGCGTTCTTGGCGAAGGCGAAAAGGCCGCGCCACTTGTCGGCGACAAGCTCATAGTTGTAGTTAATGGTGTAGTGTCCGCCGTCGAAGATGCCAGTGAACGGTCTGGTTTCCGTACCGAGCATGAGGTCTGGGAAGTCACTGCTTGCCATGTCGATATCGTCGGTGAGGCGAACTTTCAGCTCTGCTGTGCTTTCCTGAATCTTCAGGTAGAGCCAGTACATCTGCTCGGGATTGCCGATAAGATAGTAGCCTTCAGCGTCCTGGCTTACTGCGTTCGGGTCGGTCATGCCGCAGACTGTGCAGATGCCGTCCATGCCGAACTGATGGTCGGGAATGACGGGATAGCTTTCTGTGTTGCTGTACGTAAGAGGATTGTCTTCAAGCTCTTCACCGTCGCAGCGCAGGGTGCCGGAGCCGTAAACGCGCGGGCCGTTCGGGTCGGGCATTGGGAAACCGTCAACGCTGAGGTCCTGCGTCCAAACAATGTTTGCCTGGTCGCCATTGAGCTTGTAGCAAAGCGCACCGCTGGCAATCTGCTCTTCGGTTATCTGCGTGCCCTGTGCCTTATGGATGTAGTTGAGATAGTAGCAGTTGTTGAACTCGCAGGGGCCTCCGGCATGGGAGAGTGTGGCACTGTTGCCGTCGATGCCTGTACCTTCCTTGAACTCGCATGCTGCGTAGCAGTTGTTGAGCGTCGTATGGCTGCTGCCGTTTGACCATCCCGAGTAGGGGCTGTACATGGAGCTGCCCGGATAGCCCAAGGGACCGAGCACAGCGCAATTGTTGAAGGTGATGTCGGCATAGTTGGCGCCCAACATACCTGCGTCGCCCTGTACACCTGTTGAGGACATACCAGTGATATCAACATTCGTCACAACATTCTCGACGAGGACTTTGCCGTAAGCCACGCCGATGAGTGCGCCATAGTGAATGTTGGTCGAAACGGCGCTGCCCTCGACGCGGAGATTGCTGATCGTTGCGCCGTCGATAGCGCGGAAGAGGCCACGCCACTTAGCAGTTATGTTCTCGTAGTGGTAGGTAATGGTGTGTCCCTGACCGTCGAACTTGCCCATGAACGGGAAGGCGTCCGTGCCAATCATCTGGTCGGGATAGTCGCTTGTGCTAAGGTCGATGTCGGCGGTCAGCACACCGTCCACTGCAGCACCGCTCTCGACGAGCTGTGCGAAGGCGTGGAAGTCATCAGCTGAAGCGATTTCAACGAGTTCGCTCTCCACGGGAGGAGCAGCCTGACCGAGCTCGGCAACCTGCTCATCGGTGAGCGGTGTGTCCCAGAATGCCACTTCAGCCACGTAGTTATCGGTCATATCGTTGCTCTCGTCGCAGAAAAGATAGAGTCCGAAGGGCTGAATCTTGAAGCGGTCGCTGTTGTCGGGATTGGCTTCAACGAGCTTCTCGCCGTCCACGTAGAGGATGTTCTTGCCGTTCCTGTAAGAGAGCACAATGCGATACCACTTGTTTGCCTTAATGTTGCCGAAGTAGCCGCCTATGGAGGCGATGCCAATCTGACTGTTATGGGTGAAGAGGTCACCGTCGGTGGTGTTGGCTTCTTCCGTCTGGAGCAAAGAATTCCAGTTCGTAGCGTCGGGCAACATGATGTCCATCATAAGTGTGTAGGACTGCGTAGCCTCCGAGCCTTCAGGACGCGCTATCTTCAGGCCAGCGCCCTGAGGCACATAGATGGCCTTGCTGTCGTCGCTCGGTCCAGAAACTGAGGAAATGCCTACACCGCCAAGAGTGCTAGCCACAACACCGCCGCCGCTGATGGGCACGCTGATGGGAGTCATTTGGAAAGCTCCCGTTTGGACAGCCATCAGGTCAGCAGTGTCGTCGAAGGTCCACTTTGCAGAAGGCTCTGGCGTCTGCGCCAACGCTGTCATACTTCCTCCTGCAAGGCATATCAGCGCGAGCAGGAGCTTCGAAAGTAATCCTTTTTTCATAGTAAAATCTGAATAGTTAGTTAGGAGTTTTTGTTTCGCTTTTTCATTAGTTTTACGTACTGCAAAAATACATTTTTTTATTGAAAATGGAAACGCTATGTTGAAAAAAATTCTCTTGAAGAGAAAAAAAAACATACTTCAGCGCAGGGAGGAGGTGTTATGCAATTTGACAGATTGCAAACCAAAACCGCCTTTCTGCTTTCTTTTCGATGTTTTTGCACACTCCGCAAAGTGTCGAAAAAGGGCTCTCAAAACCCTGAAATTGGCAACTTCGCAGGCGCGGATTTCAAACGCCGCATGCGACGATTACAATTTCCGCGTGCGGCGTTTGATTTTCCGCCTGCGGAAATTGGGAGACTTCGCATGCAAAAAAATGTGCAATTCTGCGATGAAATGGGCAATTTTGATAAGTACACTTTGCAAAACTCCAGTTTGCACTCCATAGTCAGATGTTCATG
>Ga0247609_10001366_pt1 | contig 29330 bp, 33 predicted proteins | sample 172DNAGHGlowgp2_FD_193487 | JGI IMG/M metagenome (GOLD analysis project Ga0247609, IMG submission 193487) | Sheep rumen microbial communities from Palmerston North, Manawatu-Wanganui, New Zealand - 1728 DNA GHGlow gp2 | ecosystem: Host-associated > Mammals > Digestive system > Stomach > Rumen ... | reverse complement strand
TTTTATTGGCGTCTTTATTTTTTCATCCTTCCTTATTTGACATGCTGCTTTTCTTACCCAGTTTATTACCGATACGTGACTTACCTTCAATAATCTCTCTATTCTTCTAAATCCCATTCCCTCCAAATAATATCTTATTGCTTCTTGTTTTATTTCATCTGGGTATCCATTTTTTGTCCCTGTATAATTACATCCACAATTTTTACACTTATATCTTTGTTTCCCCCTATTAAATCCATTCTTTACTTTTTCTGTTCGTCCACATTTTGGACATCTTATTTCTTTTTCCATGCTCCACATTTTACTATATCTATCTACTTTTTGCAACGCCTATACGAAGGAGGAAAGCTATGGCTACAGTGAGAGATATTTATGATTTTTTAGATGAATTTTGTCCATTTAAAAATTGCTTAGACTTTGATAACGTAGGCATTTTGCTTGGGAATAAAAACGCTAGAGTAAAAAAAGTTTTATTAGCACTAGACATTGTTGATGAAGTCTTAGATGAAGCTAAAAATTTAAATGCAAAATTGATCATTACGCATCACCCAATAATTTTAAATAGTCTTAAATCTATATCGAGTGACAGCTTGATTTGCAAGATATTAAAGAATGACATCAATGTTATTTCAGCGCATACCAATTTAGACGTTGCAAAAAATGGAGTGAATTATCATCTTGCGAAAGCTTTAAATTTAAACGATTTAAAAGTTCTTTCATTTGCTGAGAATAATGAAAATTTACCGCTTGGATTTATCGGTGAGCTGAAAAAGCCTTTAAGCTGTAAGGAATTTGCAGAATTTACGAAAAAACAACTAAATTGCAAAGGTGCGAGGTATATAAGTCTTCCGAATAAAAAGATCCAGAAAGTTGCAGTGGGTTCAGGTTCAAGTGGAGACTTAATTTATACAGCGATAAATCAAAAAGTTGATGCATTTGTTACAGGTGAAATAAAACATCATGAAATCTTGTATGCAAAGCAAAATGGTCTTTGCGTTGTGGATGTGGGACATTATAAGTCAGAGGATATTGTAATGCAGCCATTGAAAAAGAAGTTATCTAGCGCTTTTAAAGATGTTGAATTTTTAAAGTCGCAAGTAGATATTGATTCAGTCGATTATATTTGACAGTGAGAAAGATAAGAAGGAGAAGTTATGGCGTTTGACGGTGCAATTTTACATTGCGTGAAAAAAGAGTTAGAGAGTAAAATTTTAAAAAGTAAAGTGGATAAAGTCTATCAGCCCTCTAAAGACGAAATAATCTTGATTTTTAGGGCGAAAAAAGATAGCTTTAAGCTACTTATATCCACTCGCGCCAATAGCTCTAGGATCCACATAACAAACACTGATATTGTGAATCCTAAAATTCCACCGATGTTATGTATGCTCTTGAGGAAAAAGTTAATCGGAGCTACTTTAGTGAACATTCGGCAAATCGATTTAGAAAGAATTTTATTTTTGGATTTTGAAGTAACTGATGAAATTTTCCAGAAGAGAAGATTAACTTTAATAGTAGAAATCATGGGCAAGTACAGTAACTCTATACTAGTGGACGAAAGCAGCAAGATAATTTGTGCTTTAAAAAATGTAACTGCTGAGATGTCTTCTAAGCGTGAGATAAAGCCAGGACAAAAGTACACTATGCCTCCAAAGCAAAATAAATTTAATATTTTAACATTACAGAGCTCAGAAGGTGGAAAATCAAGAGAAACAAATTTATCTCGATTTTGGGATTTAGATAGAGAGGGAGAATTTAGTTTTAAAGATATCCAGGCAAAAGTGCAAGGACTTAGCTCAATAGTTTGTAAGGAAATTTATAAGAGATTAGAACTTGAAAACGTTGAAATAAAAAGTTCTTTAAATTATCTTGCAAACATTTTAAAAAATTCTCAGGAAAAACCATATGTTATTCTCGATGATAAAGGAAATTTGATAGATTTTACGTTTTTTGAATTGAATTATTTAAAAAGAGGAGAAACTTTGAAAGAATACGAAAGTTTTTCTCTTATGTTAGATGAATTTTATTCTGAAAAAGACAGGAAAGATCGAATTAAAAGTCAAAATCAATCCCTTATAAAAAATTTAAATAACTCAAGTTTGCGGTTAACTAAAAAGTTAAAGTTGCTAGAGAAAGAGTTAGATCAAAGTCGAAAAAAAGATAATATAAAAATAAAAGCAGATCTTTTAAACGCCAACATTTTTAAGTTAAAAAAAGGTATGGCAGAAATTGAACTTGAGAATTTTTATAGTGAAAACCAAGAAAAGATCAAAATAATTTTAGACCCGAGTAAAATTCCTGCAGAAAACGTACAAAGATATTACAAAAAGTATAAAAAAGCAAAAAACGCAGAGGAAGCTTTAACAAAGCAGATTTCAAAAACGAAAAGTGAGATAAGTTATTTAAATTCAGTTTTATATGAGCTTGAAAGTTTAAATTCGGAAACTGAGTTGGCTGAAATTAAAGCAGAGCTTATAGATTCAGGATATTTAAAGGATCGCTCCAAAAAGAAAAAACCATCTAAAAAGTTCTCAAAAAACGATGAAAAAACCTCATTTTTAAAATTTGAAACTAAAGATAATTTTACGATTTTAGTTGGCAGAAACAATATGCAAAATGATAAATTGACTTTAAAAACTGCCAGAAAAACCGATATTTGGTTCCATGTGAAGGATTGTCCGGGATCGCATACTGTAATTTTAACAAATGGGAAAAAACCGAGCTTTGAAACTTTAATATTTGCAGCGAAAATAGCTGCACATTACAGTAAAGCGAAAAATTCTTCTCAAGTACCTGTTGATTACACTCAGATAAAAAATGTCAAAAAGCCAAATGGCGCAAAGCCTGGAATGGTGATTTACGAAAACTATAAGACTCTATTCGTACAACCTAAATCACCTTAGATTTTTAGTATTAAAAAAAGAAAATAGATGAAATAAAGTAAGAAGCATGAGAAAACAAAGTATCCAAAATGTGGATGCAATTATACAGAAAGTGGACGAGGGGAGCCAGACTCAGTAAGACAAAAGACGATAAAATATTATTTAGAAGAGATGAAGTTCAGAAGAATAGAAAGGTTAATACATGTTAGCTGTGTATAAGTAATAAACTTGGTAAAAAATTTGCCGAAAAATACGTGGAAAATAGGAGAAGTAAAGAAAAACGGAAATAAAAACAGATGTTTTTTCTTTAGACGAAATAGTATAAAGAAAAAAACATCTGGCTATGGACGGCAGTAGACTGCAAAAAATTATTTAGTTTTGAATTGGGAACAATGGAAACCAAACATTTGAAAACTTATTTTAAAAAATTTTACATATAGTAGCTAATAAATATGCTTCTGATTGCTGGGAAGCATGTAATTTGGTTGACTTTAAAAAAGGCCCATAGAAAAAGCTCATAATTAATGCCGTTGAAGAAACTAGCAGATTATTGCTCCGTTATTTAGCGAGGCTAACTTATCGTTGTTCTAAATGTTTTAGCATAATCAACGATCCCATTCTTTTCTTTATACACCAAGTTTCTTTATTATCTAACGTAATATGAGCAACTTCCATAAATTAGTGAACATTGACAATATCGAAGAATTAATATACAATTAAAAATAATTGCGGACGTTATAAATTTATTGCGGTGAGGGAATAATGAAAGATATCGGTTCTCGTTTTAATTTTTCTCAAAAATTTATTGTGAAAAAATATACGGATTTTAATTTGATACAAAAAATATATTTAAGACTAAAAAGAATATTAGATGTCTTAATTTCTATTTTAACTTTAGTGATTTTTTCGCCACTGCTCATTATCGTTTCTCTTTTAATAAAATCCACTTCTAAAGGCCCAGTTCTGTTTTTTCAAAATAGAGTCGGTCAAAATGGGGAAATTATAAAAATATATAAGTTTAGAACAATGGAATTGAAAGCACCAAAAAATGTAGCTACTTGGAACTTTGAAAACCCAGATGACTATATCACTAAAGTTGGAAAAATTTTAAGAGTAACAAGCATTGACGAAATGCCTCAGCTCATTAATGTTTTAAAAGGTGAAATGAGCTTAATAGGACCTAGGCCTCTTATTTGCGAAGAAAAAGAAGCTCATGAAATTAGATTTAAAAATGGCGTTTATTCAATAAAGCCCGGTATCACCGGCTTAGCACAAATCAGCGGAAGAGATATTTTAAGTATAGAAGATAAGGTTAATTTCGACATTGAGTACCTGCATTCTATTTCTTTTAAAAAAGATTTGTCGATTTTTTTTAAGTCAATTTTAGTTGTTATAAAAAGATCGGATTTTCTTGAAGGGAAAAGATAAAATTTATCCCTCTTCAATGAGAATAATATTAAATATAGGAGGTGTATAAATATGGAATATTCATACAAAACTAAAGGGACTTGCTCCAGAGAAATCTTAATTGATACGGATGGTAAAAAAATAAACAGCGTGAAATTTATAGGAGGTTGCAGCGGAAATACTCAAGGAATTGCGTCCCTTGTAAAGGGAATGAGTTTAGATGACGTTATAGAAAAATGCGAAAATATAGACTGCGCCGGTAGAGGTACATCTTGCCCGGACCAATTGGCAAAAGCTTTAAAACTAATAAAAGAAGAAAAAATTGACGCACCTGCTTTAACTGTGAGATAAATCATGACCACGTCTTTTAGGCGTGATCATGATTAAGTTTTAATCTAACGCGCTTAGCGCGTGGTTTTTGAAGTATGCTTTCGCGTACTTCTTTTGTTAAGATATAATCCAAAAAGGACGGGTTAACCCGTCCTTTTTCTTTTCAAATCTAAAAATACAACTAAAGCCTGTTACTATTAAATTTTATTTAAAATGTGCTCCTTTATAGCGCTCTTTTTTTTGCCCTTGAGAGCTTGCCACCCTTTCTTTAACTGTCCTATTTTTAATAAGACAATATAAAGACAACAAAAAGCCCATCGTCCCTAAAGATACAAACAAGATTCCAAGTACCTTAATGTATAAGCAATCATCTTCTGTGTCTTGAGTATTATTTTGTATAGATTGAAAACCATCCGCAACATCTCTATCGTCAATTGCAATCTCTAACTTGTTTTTGTCAGCCGAAGTTTTTTGAACATTAACATTATCACTAGAATTAACGTTGCTTTTTCTTTCAGATTCATTGACTTTGCTTTCAACTTTTTTCGTTTGCGAAGGTGTTGCCTTTTTCGTTGATTTATCTGATTTTTTATCATTTTTTACTGATGTTTCCAGTTTCTCAGAAGAGTTGCTTTTTTTACTGGTGTCATTATTTTTGTTAGAGCTTTCTGTAACCTTTGCAGAAGTTTTCTTTGTTTGTGCCTTAGTGTCATTTTTACCGGCACTTTGAACGCCCTTTTTCGCGGTAGCTACGGAATTGTCAGGTTTAGCTTTTGCAGTAATTTTAGCTTGATTTGATTTGTTCGCAACGTTTGATTTGTTTGTAGCAGCAATAGCAAAAGTACTACCAGACACTAAAACTGATATTACAACGGAAATGATTACAGTTAGTTTATAAAATTTTTTCATTTAGAAACCTCCACCTAAAAATAAACTTTTAAACAGCTTAAAAGCGTATTAACTTAAAGTTTATAACATACTTTTATATCATACCACAATAATACAAAAAAAGCCATTTTATTTTGGATAAAAATAATTTTTTGAAATTTTATAAAAGTTTCCCCTTTGAAAGCAAAAAACTAAGTTTTTCGCTTTTATTTTGAAAAGATTTGTAGAATATCAAAATATAAAATCATAACTAACATATATAATTTAATTTTCTTAATAAATTAAAATTCTACAAAAGAAGGAGGAAATGATGAAAAATGAACTTAGGAAAAGGTTAACCCCTAGAGAAAAACAATTTTGTTATTTTTACGTAAACACAGGAAATGTAGAAGATTCCGCACGAAAAGCAGGATACGGAGAAAAAGCTAAAAAATATGGCAGTAAACTGATAAGCAAAGAGGCAATAAATTTAGAAATTGAAAAACTATACGATCAGAAAAAGAAAAATCTTTTGTATATGGCTTGTAGCGGATATGAAAGATTAGCTTTCGGTAATATCTCTGATGCTATTAAGTTAGTTTTCGCAGAAAATATAGATTTAATAAATATAGAAGAAATGGATTTTTTTAACGTTGCTGAAATTAAAAAGTTAAAAGATGGCGCTATGGAAGTTAAATTTTTCGATAGGATCAAAGCTTTAGAAAAATTACAACAAATGAACTTTTCAGAACAAAAACAAGCTTTATCATTTTATAATGCGATCGAACGAGGTACAAATATTTTTTGCGAAGATGTCCAAGCGTAAGGGGTGAATTTTCTTTGGAATTTAAAGAATTTTCACCAAAACAAATCAAAGTTTTAACTTGGTGGCATGAAAATAGTCCATATAAAAACTTCGACGCTCTTATCTGCGATGGCGCCGTGAGAAGTGGCAAAACTTTGTGTATGGGATTGTCATTTATAGCTTGGGCTTTTTATAGATTCGAAAATTCAAATTTCGCAATCTGCGGTAAAACTATTAGGTCAATAAAACGTAATTTTATAAATCCTATTTTCCCCATTTTAAACGAGCTCGGCTTTGAATGTAAACTAAAAATCTCTGATAATTTAGTTGAAATCGAAAGTTGTAATAGAAAAAATAAATTTTACCTGTTCGGTGGGAAAGATGAATCTTCAGCCTCTTTGATCCAAGGCATGACGTTGTCCGGAGTGCTTTTCGATGAGGTAGCTTTAATGCCAAAATCTTTCGTGGAACAAGCATTAGCTAGATGTTCAAGAGAACATTCAAAATTTTGGTTCAATTGTAATCCTCAATATCCACAGCATTGGTTTTACCAAGACTGGATCTTAAATTCTAAAAGTAAAAATGCATATTACTTACATTTTACCATGAAAGATAACCCTTCTATATCGGAAAAAATTAGGAAACGATATGAAAATTTATATTCCGGAACGTTTTACGAGAGATTCATAGAAGGTAAGTGGATAGCAGCTCACGGATTAGTTTATCCTGAAATGAGTAAACCCGATGCTTTCTGCGATGTACCGGAAGTTTTATTCGAGAAATACTATATTTCTTGTGATTATGGAACTGTAAACCCAGCATCTTTCGGATTGTGGGGAAAATATAACGGAGAATTTTATAGGTTTAAAGAGTATTATCACGATTCAAGAAAATTGGGGTTTCAAAGAACAGACGAAGAATATTATGAAGCATTGTGTGATCTAGCTTCAGGTTACAAAATAGACAAGATTGTGGTTGACCCTTCAGCAGCAAGCTTTATTACTTTGATCCGAAAACACGAGAAATTCCAAGTCGTACCGGCTAAAAATAACGTTTCTGATGGCATACGACAAGTCTCAACTGCCTTGAAAAATAAAAATATACATATTTGTAATACCTGTAAAGATTCAATGAGAGAATTTGGACTTTATAGGTGGGAGGATTCTGTCTGCAAAGATGTTCCCGTCAAGGAAAATGACCACGCTATGGATGATATAAGATATTTCGTGACAACTTTGATGGAAAAAGACGATGAGGATAGCTTTTTTGTATTTTCAGCAAATAGATTTTAAATTTCGCTGATTGCTACTCTTCGCCGCGAGAAGCAAGCCTTCGGCTTGCAAAGAACAATTGTTCTTTCTCAAATAAAGTTTTATTAAACTTTATTTGAGTTCTCGCGGCGAAAGGTAGCAATTAGCGAAATAGCAAAATAAAATTGAGGAGTGAAAACATATTGAATATTTTTAAGAGGAAAATATCAGAGACAAACTTACCTGTAAAAGCTGTAAACTCGATACAAACAGCGCACCCGTTCCGAGATCTAAAAACTTATGCGCCAAGTTGTAAAAATGAAATGAAACTTTATTCTCTTTTGAGAGAAGCAGTGCCTATAATCGACGCAGCAATCAACAAAACAGTCCGACTAGTTGGAGGTTTTCGCATTAAATGCGAAGATGAAGAAATAGAGCATAAACTCAATAAATTCTTATCTAACGTAAAGGTTAATTCGTCATCCGTCGGTGCAGAATCATTTTTAGCTATATATCTTGATCAGCTTTTAACATTCGGAACATCCGTTGGAGAAATCGTATTAAATAGCCAGGGAGACGAAATCTCAGCGCTTTACAACGCTTCGCTAAAGGATGTCGAATTAGTTCTAGATAAAAATCCATTGGATCTAAAAATATGCAGAAAAGAAAAAAATAAACTTATCCCACTTGAGTTTCCTGAACTTATAATAGTTTCATCGCTAAACGCAGAACCCGGCAAAGCTTACGGCACGTCGATTTTAAAGGGATTACCTTTCGTCAGCGGAATATTACTCACAATTTATAACACATTGGGTGTTAATTGGGAACGAGTAGGGAATTTAAGATTCGCTGTAACTTATAAACCTGGACCTGACGCCGGAGAAAAAGCTTACGCTAAGGAAAGAGCTATACAAGTTGCGAAAGAATGGCAAAAAACTATGAGCCCAAATTCAGGAGTGAGCGATTTTATCTCAGTGGGGGATGTAAATATCAAAGTTATTGGCGCTGATAACCAAATTTTAGATAGTCAAATTCCAGTAAAACAAATGTTAGAACAAATCGTCGCAAAGTTATCTATTCCACCATTTTTACTAGGATTATCTTGGTCTACAACTGAAAAAATGTCAACCCAACAAGCTGACATTTTAACAAGTGAACTTGAGTATTATAGAAGGATTTTGAATTCTGTAATTACCAAAGTATGCAACTTATGGCTTAGAGTTCATGGGTATTTTACAGATTTTAAAATAACTTGGGATAACATTAACTTGCAAGATGAAGTAGAACTTGCAAATGCTAGATTAACAAGAGCAAAAGCTCTCGAGATTGAAAAAAGATTGGGGATGTAAATTTGAAGGACGGATACATTGTAAAGGATATTACCTACGGAACGCCAACTGAAGAGGAACTCAAATCAATAAACCTATATACAAGACGAGAATTTAAAGCTGATGAAGTATATGTTTTTACAGTTATTTTGTGCGACAACGAAATCGATAGAGAATTCGAAAGATTTACAAAAAATGCTCTCATTAAATTATCTGAGCTCTTTGTTGGAAAAACAGGTATCTTAGATCATAACATGAAAAGCGAAAATCAAACAGCCAGAATTTTTTCCTGTGAAGTTGAGGAAGTAAAAGGAAAACTTACATCTGTCGGTGAACAATATTGTAGGCTAAAAGCTCGTGCGTATATGCCAAGAATCTCAAAAAATAATGATTTTATTTCTGAAATCGATTCAGGTATCAAAAAGGAGATTAGCGTTGGTTGCGCTGTAAGTAAGATCATTTGCTCAGTTTGTGGCGAAAATATGAAAAGTTTCCATTGCGATCATGTGAAAGGTAAAAAATATAATGGAGAAATTTGCCATTATATCTTAGATGACCCCGTGGATGCTTATGAATGGTCTTTCGTAGCAGTTCCTGCTCAAAAGGAGGCTAAGGTGATTAAATCTCTAGACTTTAATGAGAGAGGAGGTGAAAATAATTTGGAGGACGTACTTAAGATGTTATCTACTGACGAAACAGTAACGATTTCTAAAAGCCAAACTAAAGATCTATTAAAATTTATAGATGATCTAAAAAAACAAGCGGAAGATGGAAAGACTTACAAAGAAGACTTGCGCAAAGATGTAATGAAATATTGTTCTTTGACAGATCCTCAATTTGACATCAAAATTATGGATTCCGTTACTAAAAAAATGAACATTGAGGAACTTAAGTCCTTTAAAAAGGTATTTCAAAGTAAAGTAGATAAAACTTTCCCTGTAAAACCACAATTATTATCATCTTGCGAAAAAGAAAAAAAGAAAACTAAAAACACCGAGTTTAAAATTTGATCCCAGCTGCAACCACAAGGCATTTTCTTAGCAAATGCTAAGAAAAAAAGAACTATTAGTTCTTTAAATCGCAAAAAAATTTTTGCGATTTTGCCTTGTGGTTGAAAGTAGCAGCGTTTAAAAGTAAAATAAATAAAATTTAGGAGGAAAACAAAATGGCATTTTATGATTCATTGAGACTAGAGAAAGGTATGTACAATGTAAACTTTACAAAGGCTTTAGAGTCTTTAGATCCATCAGAAAACTATGAGGGCACAGAATTAGCAGGGCTAGACGCATATGAGCGTCAATTAAAGCGATTCGATATCAAAGTAAACGGCAAAAATTCAGATATGATTGAAAAATTCTTTCAAACATCCGATTCCGCAGTACTTTTCCCTGAATACATAAAAAGAGCAGTAGAACAAGGGATGACAAGTGCAAGCGTGTTGCCATCAATCGTAGCTACCGTTACCAAAGTTGACACAAAGGACTATAGACCTATAGCTCTTGCTACAGACGTAGGAAGTGGAAGCCAAGTAAACGAAGGAAATACCATTCCGGAAACTGTTATAAGTAACCAAGCAAATTTGATAACAATGAAGAAAAGAGGCAGAGTAATTTCTTCATCATATGAAGCTATGAGACTTAGCCGCTTAGATCTTTTCTCAGTTGCATTAAGGCAAATCGGTGCTGAGATTGCGAGAATGCAATTAGGTGACGCTGTGAGTGTACTTATAAGCGGAGACGGCAACTCGAACTCTGCTAGCGCTACAACTCCAGTATCTGACTCTGGTATAGCTTACGCTGATCTATTAGCTCTATGGGCAGATTTATCTCCATATGAATTAAACACAATCTTAGCTAACACCACAACAATGCAAGCAATATTATCATTAACGGAAATGAAAGACGCAGCTGCAGGACTTGATTTCCAAGGTACTGGAAAAATGATTACTCCTTTGGGAGCAAATTTAGTAAGAGCCGATAGTATGTCAAACAAAGTATTAGTTGGCTTTGATAAAAATTGTGCTCTTGAAATGGTACAAGCAGGTGACATCCTCATTGATTACGATAGATTAATCGATAAGCAACTCGAAAGAACTACAATCAGCAGCATAGTTGGTTTTGCTAAAATCTTTCCATCAGCTGCTAAAACTTTAACTTACGTTTAATATCAAATTAAGCTTCATTTAATGACTTGCGTGCCTTTGATTTATTCTTAGGCGCGCAAATTTAAATAAAAGTCAAAAACTTACAGAGGAGTGATTTTTTGGCAGTATCAGATGTAAAAGGAAGACTTTCTAAACTTACAGGGCTAACAGTCTCACAAATTACGGAAAATTGGGGAGATATTATAACAGAAGCTACAAATGAGATCGATAGCAAATTGCGAGATGGCGTCGATAAAGAAACCGTAAGCAATAGATTGGATGTAGCATATGCTGCTTTGAGCTTTTATAAGTACTCTTTATATAACGCTGAAGATATGGCAGTTGAATCTTTTTCTGCTGGTGACGTTTCTTTAAAATGCAATAAAAAAGCTCTTTTAGATAGAGCTTGTAGGGTTTGGCAAGAAGCTAAAACTAGCATTTGTGATTTATTGGAAGATGAGAATTTTTTGTTTAAAAGAACTGTTGATTGTTAAAAGTTTCTTTTGCAAAATATCGATTTAATCCCTATTAAAAAACGGGAGGTGTGAAAGCATTTGCTTTTTGAAATGCTCCTTAGAAGCTTATTTGTAAATGCAAAACAACTGCAAGCAATTTTACATTTAAACTTTCGTTTAAATGTAAAATTAACTCGCCAAATTTGGCGAGTTCCTAAATGCTAAAGCGTTTAGGGCTTGCAGCGCCCCTTTGAGATGCATTTTTAAGCTTTAAAGATCAAAAAGCAAATAAAAATCATGACGAGCAAATATGTAGACATGATGATAGAAAAATATGGCGAAGAAGTAAGTATCAGTTGCAACGATATGGCATCACAAAGTACAAAAGCATTCATTCAACCTTTAAGGAAAAAGGGTAATTCTTATTATGGGGACTATGGATCTGACCTTGGTATAATTGACGAATCCAACTATTTATATATCGGAAAAAAAGACGTACGGTTAGATTTATACCCATTTGACGCGGTAATTGAATCGAATGAAGATAAGTACATATTAAAAAAGGCTCACAAAGTATGCATAGGGTCAGATATCATTTACATATGGGGAATAATCCAAAAGTATAGTGGGGAGGATGATTAAATATGAATTCATTTACTGAAATAGTTGAAACGATCAAGGACCACTTATCTTCTCTAGATGAATTTGAAAACATTAATTTTATAATATCATCGCCGTCTTCTAAAGTACCTAATCCTGTTAACAAAATTTATGTGACGCTTGGAATAGACCAGATCGAGATTTCTCAAGGTGCTTTTTCAGGATATTTAGGAATACTTGAAGATAAAGAAATTTACGGAGATTTAAACGATATAAATGTTGGTATGAAAATTTATCTACCTCAAAATATGGACGGAGAAATTTGTTATGATGTTTTCTCGAAGATATACGGAGCTCTTCTCGAAGACGATAATAACTTCAATATTCAATCGATAAAATGCGAAAAAGTAAGTTACGACAATAAAATATCAGCTTATTCGATGGAATGCGAAATAAAAATCTCGATGTTGGTAGGACACGAAAATGTAGAAGAACCAGCGCTTGAACCGTAAAAAATGAAAAGTGGTGATCAAAAATTATAAACATCCCTAAAGTTAAAATTAAAGATATAAGCATTAATCATAACGGCGAAAAGATTGCAAATGTGCAAAGTTTAAAAGTAAAAATCACTCGGGAAATAGAGAAAATAGAGTCTTTTTTAGAACCAGAACCAATAAGCTTGTTACCGGGGAATGAGAAATATTTAATCTCTGTTTCAAAGATTTATTTAAATAAAGAATTGTTTACAGATTACGATGACTTTTTTACTATGAGTGATTTTTCTTTGACGGTTTCTTATCCCGGAAAAACAATTTATTATTCAAATTGCATTTGGACTAGTATAGAAGAAAATGTGAATCTTGAAGGAATTATAGAAAAAGCAGAAATTATAGCGAAAAATCGTATTGAAATAATAAGTGAATCAGAAGACGTTAGCGGGTGAAAATATGTTGGAAGAAATCAATATTTTAGAAGTAGACCTAAATGAAAACAATGAGAAGATTAATTTTATGGATGCAATGCTAGTAGAAGAAATCTGTGAAAAAATCGAGAAAGATTCAAGAAGATATAAACGATACCTAGGTAATGACGGTAAGGTGGTATTTTTATGATGTACAGTACCATGCAATATAAAGATTACGTTTGGACTAATAATCCCAAAACAATAAACATTTCATCAGAAAGAGATATAAAAGAATCAATAATACCTTATTGCGGAAATGAATTTCAAGATTACGGGAGAAAAAAACGCATAGTCAACGGATCGGGAGAATTTTTCGGCAGTGATTGCATAGATCAATATAATGTTCTTTTCAATGTATTTAAATCAGGAACATTAGGATACTTAAGCCTTCCAAACGTTTCTCCGTTTTTAGCAACTTTTAAATCATTAAAAATAGAAGGTAAACCAAAACCAAATGTTTTAAGTTACTCTTTCGAGTTTTGGGAATACATCAAAAAAGAAAACATCGATATAAAAACATTTAATAAGTTCCACGAAGTTTTGGAAAATGAAACTTTATGGGATATATCTTACCTATACGATATAGAGATTGAAAAACTTTTAACTTTAAATAAAAATATTAAAAATCCGAATGATTTAACTGTTGGAGAAAGGGTGTACTTAGAGTGAATTTCATAGCAACTACTATCAATGGAGAAGATATAAAATTAAAGTCCCCTGTAAAAGTTGAAATCAATAAATCCCAAGATGCTCCGGCCGATGATTTAGAAGCCACTTTTATCAATGACTTTAAAATCCCGGAAATTAAAACTATAAAAGCTTATGACAATGAAAATTTAATCTTCGACGGTATTGTCGACATTCAAGAATATATAAAAAATAATAATGGAAAATTTTTAAATCTAATTTGTAGAAGTAAGGCTGCTATTTTGCTCGATAATGAAGCATATCCTCAAATATATTACACACCGTCTTTATTTACTATATTCAATAGACACGTAAAACCTTATGGTTTTTCAAAGTTTATTGGCGACGATAAATCATTTTCTACTAACTTCGTAGTCAGTAAAGGTATGAGCGAATGGGAAGTACTTGAGAATTTTTGTATAGATTATTTGAAAAAAAGTCCTAAAATTACAGTTGACGGAATAGTGGACGTAAAAAGCGAAAATAAAAATAAACCTCTACTATTTTCAAATTCGAAAAATAACGCTATAAAGTATAATTCGATAACCATTTTTAATAAAAGATACAAGATATATTCCGAAATCCTTGCTAAAGAAGTTGGGAAAAGTGAATATAACTTAAACTTAGAAAACGAGAATGCAAAAAAACGAGATATAAAAAGAAAAAGATACATAAACCTTACAAATAACGAAAAGTCCACTCTATCGTATGCTAAAAGAATGTTAAAGTTTTCAAATGAAAGCTCTTATGAAATTAAATTAATTTGTCCGGGAAAAATTTTCGCAGAAGTTGGAGATTTGGTAAATTTAGAAGACGAATTAATCACAAAAGAATCTAATTTATTCATTTATAAAATTAAGTATACTTTAGATCAAAATTTAGAAAAAACTATCATAACACTTAGAAAAGGAGAATAAAGATGTGGGTTTCAAAGGAAATAGTTTCAGGAGAAAATGAGAAAAATACTGTATTTTTCGGAAAAGTAACAAACGCTAGTTCCGCTGGATTAAATGTGCAAACTGATATCGAAAACCGAAATACTAAAATAGTTTCCCCTTATGGAATAACCTCTATGCCGGAAGTTGGTAGTAAAGTCGTGATGACTAAAGTCGAGGATGAATTCTTGCTTACTGGCTCCCTTCAAGGTGACGCTTCACTCGAGCCGGGCGAGTTAATGCTTTACTCAGCAGGTGGAGCTAGCATTGTTTTAAAAAATAACGGTAAGGTTTTGATTAATGGCGTCGAATATACTCAGTAAGGCTACTTCAGCACTGTTGTGGCGCAGCCTTTTCAAAGCAAAGAAATCTTTGCTTTGAAATAAATTAATCGCCATTGGCGATTAATTTTCCCTATAATCATAAATGATTATAGGGGGCTGCGCCGTAAAGCTTAAAGAAATCTCGAATCTATAGAGAAAGGTGTGCAAAATTTGGATACAGCATTATATAATGGAGACTTTTTGCTGGATAATAGGAACAGAATAGTAGAAATATCCGGAATAAATGAAATCCTTCAAAAAATATCGATAATATTGAGTGTTAAAAAGGGAAGTTTTTGCTACGATAGAAATTTCGGCAGTGAACTTTATAAATTGAGAAATTACGAAGATCACTTAGAAGATAGAGCCAAAATGCTAGTAGAACAAGCATTATATAATTTAGATTATGTAAAAGTAAGCGATGTAGAAGTTGAAAATGACTTAGAAAACGATAAGATTACATTAACTCTACATCTGATTATCGATAAAACAAATTATTCCTTGGAGGTGAAAATTTAATGGAAAGCTATGAAGAAATATTATCGAGGATGAAAGAAGAATTTGAAAACTTATCTGGATTTAATCCGGATGAAGCGTCAGACATAGGAATAAGATTAAAAGTTTTAGCAGGAGAAATATTTGCGCTTAGTGCTAATGTCGAATGGTTAAAAAATCAGATGTTTACGAAAACAGCAACAGGAGAATATTTAGATCTGCACGCAAGTGAAAGAGGATTAGCTAGAAAAGAAGCAAAAAAAGCTAAAGGAACGTTAACTTTTTCAAGATCTAGCACTCTTGATTATGACGTTGAAATTCCACAAGGTACTGTTTGTAGTTTAAGTGGTACAGAAGGAATACGTTATGTAACAACTGAAGAAGCTACTTTAACTGCAGGAAATTTAACAGTGGAAGTACCGGCTGAATCTGAACTTGGCGGAAACGATAAAAATACTGGCCAGGATACCATTGTCGTAATGGTAACTCCACCTGTTGGGATTACATCTGTTACAAATGAATCGGCTTTTACGGGCGGAACCAACGCTGAAAGTGACGACGTCTTAAGAGAGAGAATCTTGGAAAGTTACAGAAATATATCAATCGGGAGTAACAATGCCTTTTATAAAGAAGAAGTTTTAAAATACGACGGGATACATTCAGCAAGCGTAATACCTACAGCAAGAGGAACCGGAACTGTAGATATATATGTTGCGGGAAAAGGTGAATTAGCAAGTGCTGATTTAATATCTACGATTCAAAGCGATATTTCAAACTTAAGAGAACTTAACTTAGACGTCCAAGTAAAATCTCCAACCTTAGTTAACGTGGATGTCATAATGAGTATCACGTTAAAATCAGGATACGTATTTAGTGAAGTCAGATCTGAATGCCAAAACGTTATAAATGAGTTTTTCGATAACCTGTCAATAGGCAAACAAGTGATCTTTGCCGCTATGGGGCATAAAATTTTCGAGATCGAAGGTATAAAAAATTACTCATTTAATGCAGGTTCAGATATAGACCAATTGATTGATAATGACGAATTGGCTGTGTTAGGTACATTATCAATTTCGGAAAGTTAGGTGCTAAAATGAATATAATTGATTCGATAAAAGAAAAATTATCTGTTTTTTCAATTTATAATTTAGATAACCAAAATAGCTTAGTTTTAGCAGAATTAAAAGCTTACCAAAAAGGGTTAGATCTTATAAAGGAAAGTTTAGATGAACTCGAAAGAGAATGCTTTTTGTCTACTGCTCAAAGTTTCGGACTCGATTTAAGAGAAAAAGTCTTATCGTCAAAAAAAGATGGTTTAACTTTCACTGAAAGACGCGAAATGCTTAAGTACCGATATTCAATCACATCAAATGACTTTAATAAAAACAGTATCGAAAAAGCTTTGATTGCAGCTGGTATTAGATGTTACATAATTGAAAATCCGGAAAATCAAAGCTTTTATATAAATTGCCTGGAAAGATTCGATACAACATTGTCTCAGATAGAATCTCAAAAATTAGCTGAAAAATTTTTACCGGCACACTTAACTTATGAGTTCGATTTTAGACCCCTTCAGTGGATCCAAATAGAGGATAGAAATCTAACTTTTCAACAAATGGATGATGCAGATCTAACTTGGAATGAAATCGATAACTACCAAGAAGTTTAATCTTGAGTTTAAAAATAAATATCTGCTTGCCTGCATTTTCAGGCGAAATATATCATATTTCATATGATATAAATGTTAAAAACATTTGAAACAATCAAAAGATTGTTTCATTTCGCCTGAAAATGCAGGCAAGCAGCAAAAATGGAGGAATAAAAAATGCCGACTCAAAATAAGACGACAAATTTTCAACTGAATAGCTGGTTAGCAACAGACAAGCCAAAAAGAGAAGACTTTGTAAATGATAATACAATTATAGATACGATTTTAGGCAATCACATAAATGACACCAACATACATCTTTCAGGAAATATCATGGATACTATAAATAGCAAATTTGTATGTGGAACAATCGTTGGAAATGGTGAAGCTAGCAAAGTTACAACTCTCTCATTTACGCCACAGTTATTTATAATTTTTTTAGTAAACCAGCCACCAGTAAAATATGATGCCAATAATGGATATTACCTATATAATTTCGCTGTAGGAAATGATACTTACGGTTGTTCAAAAGGAATAGTTATTAATGGATCTAATGTAACAATGAAGCAAACTCAATCGACCCCATCAGATGGAGTGTTTTTGAACTTAAATAAAAACTATGGTCAATACATTTATTTTGCTATAAAAGCGTAAATGCTATAATCATATAGCTTTATATTTAGAAAAATTTACTTAAATTTAAATAAAATCCAGCTAATGCTTTTTTAGTATTGGCTGGATTTTTTAGTATTATATAATATGGTATATAAAGAGTATAATAGATGGACTTATCTCACAGTTAAAGCTGGTGCGTCAATTTTTTCTTCCTTTATCTTATTTTTTAGTCTTCAACCTTTTTTAACTTTACAGCCAAAAGCTATATATCTTCCATCGGTGTCTTCAATAACAAATTCTTTATTTCCATAGTCTGTAACATTCAAACGTTTAATAAACTTGACACCGTTCTTTAAAAGCTCTTGCTCCAATTTTTCTTGATCTTTTGTATAAAAATATAAATCATATCCGTAACCATATAAATCATGATTAGGCTTAAAAATCCCATTTAAAATTTTAATAAGAATTATCTCAACAGAATCTTTATAAAGACAAATATGTGGCTCTTTTGCTTCAAGATACTTTTTAGACATAAAGCCAAGTTTATTTTCATAGAATTTTGCTGTTCTTTCAATATCTTTACATGCTAAAATCGCGCTTAATCCTATCAACATATTTTTCTCTCCCATATTTTATCTATCTTTAAGCTTTTCTACAATTAAATTTGCACATTCATAAACATTACCGCCACCCATAGTTAAGATTAAATCTCCTGGCATTGCAATCTTTTTAACATACTCTGCTATTTCTTCAAAAGTCTTTAAGTAAACTCCATTTTTTATTTTTTCGACTAAATCCTCAGCGTAAATATTATAAATATTTTCTTCTCTAACGGCTAAAATTTCAGAAACTATGGTTAAATCTGCAATCGATAAAACTCTTCCAAAATCGTTCAAAAACATTGCTGTTCTCGAATATGTGTGAGGTTGAAATACACATACTACCCTTTTAAATCCCATTTTTTGTGCTGAACTTAACGTATTTTCAATTTCAGTAGGATGATGTGCAAAATCATCTGCTATTGTGATACCATCTTTTCGACTTAAAACTTCAAACCTTCTGTGAACTCCGGTAAAGCTTTTTATTGCTTCATTTATGGCTTTAATTTCAATTCCCATATAATCAGCTACGGCTATTGCCGCTAAAGCATTATAGACATTGTGTTTTCCCGGTATTTTTAAAGAGAACTCTCCTAGTAATTTTTCTCCCTTAAAGACTTCTACGGTTTCAAAAAAGCCATTTTTCTCTATACATTTTCCTACATGATAATCATTCTCACTTTTAAATCCAAAAGTCAATATTTTTACGTTTTCTATATTTTTTACAGTTGTTGAGGCATTTTCATCGTCGCCGTTAACTACTATTAATTCAGTTGTTTGATTTGCAAATTTTTTAAATGAATTTATTACACCGTCTAAATTTTTAAAATAATCTAAATGATCCGCTTCAACATTTGTAATCACTGAGATTGTCGGATATAATTTTAAAAACGTGTCTACATATTCACAGGCTTCGCAAATTATATTTTGAGATTTTCCGATTCTACTGTTCCCATTTATAAATGGAAGTTTTCCTCCGATAATAGCCGTTGGATCAGCCCCACACATGGTTAAAATTTGAGTAATCATTGCAGTAGTTGTAGTTTTGCCGTGAGTTCCTGAAATTGCTATTAAATTATCATACTTCGAACATAACATTCCAAGTAAATCTGATCTTTCAATCTGCGGTATATTTAATTTTTCTGCAGCCATTCTTTCAATATTATCTTCTTTAATTGCCGCCGAATATACTACTAAATTTGCTCCTTTTACGTTTTCTTCACTGTGATTTATTTTAACTTCGAATCCTCTTTCTATGAGCCGTTCTAAAGTATCCGACATATAATTATCAGACCCTGAAATTATATAACCTTTACTTTTTAAAATATTTGCAATCGGGCACATCCCAGATCCACCTATTCCTATAAAATGAATCTTCTTTATATTTTTATCATTTAAGTAATTCTTTTTTATGCCACTTTCTTTTGTCAAAAACTAACACTCCTTAAAAATATTTCTAAAAATAGTATATTCCTATTTTTAGAAAAAATAAATAGGGTAAATTGAGGGGCGTTGCTAATATTGCGTGGATAATAGAGAATAACGATACATAAAGAGAAGAACGGATTCGTTAATCATGGTTAAACTCTTATCCCAACAATAAGTTTTGCAGGCAAATCTCACCAAATAATGGAGCAACAATCTATTGATTCTTTCAACGGTATAGATATGAGTTTTTTCTATAAGTCTTTTTAGGATCAACTAAATTATACACTTCTAAATGATCATAAGCATATTTATTAAGTACTATATGTGAAATATTTTAAAATAAGTTTTCAAAATATTTGTTTTCTTTTTTTAAAAGATCAAACTCAAATAATTTTTTGCTTGTGAAACCTACTGTTGTCTACAGTTGGATTTTTTTATTTATACACATTTTGTCAAGAGATAAAACTCGTTTTTGTGTCCGGGTTTCATATTGTCTATTTTATTTAACTACTTTTATTGGGCACTCCCGTTTTTTTCTTGGACACTCCTCTCAACTTGAAAAAAATTTAATTCAATTGTATAATACTATATAGATGGAAAACTAAACTCTACAAAAGAGGGAAAGTCTATGAAGTTTATAAATGTAGGTTTTGGAAACTTGGTGTCTGTCGGACGGATTATTTCTGTGGTTAGCCCCGAAGCAGCACCTGTTAAAAGGATTGTATCTAAAGCTAAGTCAAAAAATATGGCAATCGATGCAACTTGCGGTAGAAAGACTAAGTCGGTTATCATAATGGACACAGATCATATAATTCTATCAGCTTTGCAGACGGAAACATTAGCTAATAGAATAAAAAATGAAGAGGAAAATCAAGAAGGAGTGTCTGCAATTTAGATGGAAAAAGGACTATTAATAGTATTTTCAGGGCCTTCCGGAGTGGGGAAAGATACAATTTTAAAAAAATTGACCGAAAACGACGACAATATTAAACTTTCAATTTCAGCAACTACTCGTCAGAAGAGAGATTACGAAAAAGATGGTATAGATTATTATTTTTTAACTGAAGATGAATTTTTAAAAAAAGTATCTGAAAATAAAATGCTAGAGTACGCCAAGTACTGTTCTAATTATTATGGATCCCCCAGTGAACCCATTGAAAAATGGCTAAATGAAGGGCTCGATGTAATTTTAGAAATTGAAGTCGAAGGTGGACAAAAAGTAATAAAAGATCAAAAAGATGTTGTAAGTATTTTCATAGTGCCACCGAGCTTTGAAAAACTAAAGGAACGCCTGGAAAAAAGAAAAACAGATTCAAATGAAATTATTTTAGGAAGATTAGAAAGAGCCAAAGATGAAATCAAGGTAGCTTTTAAATATGATTATGTGGTTGTAAATGATGATGTAGACATCTGTACTAATGAAATTAAAGCAATTATCAAAGCTGAAAAATTAAAATATAAAAATATGAAAAACTTTATAAATGAGGTGTTTAAAAATGATTAAAGCGTCAGTTGAAGATATGCTATCGGGAAAAGAAAGTAGATATGCTCTTGTTATGGGAGTTGCAAAAAGAGCTAGGGAAATTAACGATGAAATCGTTGAAAATAATTGGGAAGAAACTAGAAAACCTGTAAATTTGGCTATTAATGATTTTGAGGAAGATAGATATTCAATCTTTGAGCCAGAATTTGAAGGCGATAATGAAATTACAGGAGAAGCAGAAGACTCCAAAGAGGAAAATAAAAAATAGAGTAATAAATCGCCCCAGTACAGATGTACTGGGATAAATTTTATTTGAAGAAATTATAAAGAATTAGAAAATCAAGAGGAAAAATTATGCAAGGAAAAATTATAGTCAAGGTAGCTATCGATAAAGTTACATATTCTGCAGATAAACTCTATAGCTATTTTTTACCGGAGAATTTTAACGGGGACATAAAACCTGGCTATAGAGTTTTAGTTCCGTTTGGGCTTGGTAACAAAAATAGGCAAGCATTAATTTTTGAAATCGTGAATTTACAAGAAGAAATTGATTTTATTGAAAAAGAAAATATAAATTTAGAAAAAATAAAAGAAGTCTCAGAAGTTTTAGATACAGAACCTTTCCTCGATGAAGATAATATAAAATTAGCTTATTTTATGAAAGAAAGGTACTTTTGTACTTTCTTTGATGCAATAAAAGTTATGGCACCTTTTGGGACGAATTTAAAGCTAAAATATAAGTATTTTTTTAATGATAATGGCTTAAATATTAATAATTTAAATGTTGATCTTACAAGGATAATCGAGTATATAAAAAAATTCCCAAATGGTGTAAAAAAAGAAGATATTATAAAACATTTTGGAAAAGAAATTGAGAAAGATTTAAAAAAATTAGAAAAACTCAAGTTCATAAAAAAATTAGATTTTATTTCAAAGAAAACAGCCGATTCAAAATTAAAAAAAGTAAGATTAAAAAATCAAGTGGATTTATCTTGCGAAAAATTTACGAAGAGACAAAAAGAATTAATAGATTTTTTAAAGGAAAAATCTCAAGCCGGTGCTACATTAAAGGAGATACAATATTTTTTAAGTATTGGAAAAACTGTAATTGAAAACTTAATAAAAAAAGGTGTTTTAAGTGTCTTTTATGATGACGTCTACAGAGACCCTTATAAAAATTTAAATCTCACCCCAAAAATAGTTCCCATTAACTTAACTGACGAACAGAAAAAAGCATATGATTCTCTGTATAAATTATATAAAGACGAAAAGTTTAGCACATCACTTCTTTATGGAGTCACTGGAAGTGGCAAAACATCTATATTTTTAAAACTTGTAGATGAAATCTGTAAAGATAACAAAGGTGCGATTATAATGGTCCCGGAAATTGCACTTACACCTCAAATGGTGAGTTTATTTAAAAGTCGGTATGGAGAAAAAGTCGCCGTTTTTCACAGTGGCTTATTTTCTGGTGAGAGGCTAGATGAATATAAAAGAGTAAAAAAGAACGAAGCAAACATAGTCATCGGGACAAGGTCGGCAGTTTTTGCTCCGGTTAAGGATTTATCGTTAATTGTAGTTGATGAAGAACATGAAACAACTTATAAATCTGAACAAAATCCAAGATATAACGCAAAGGAAATCGCCAAGTTTAGATGCTTTCAAAATAACGGCCTTTTAATTTTATCGTCAGCAACACCTTCTGTAGAAGATTTTTATCTTGCAAAAAAAGGTAACATTCAACTTAATAAATTATCCAAAAGATATAGTTCAGCTGAATTGCCGGAAGTTAAAATAGTTGATATGAACCTTGAAAGACAAAATGGAAATTTTTCAAGTTTTAGTACTACTTTGATAAATGAACTTAAGAATACTATTGAAAATAATCAGCAAGCTATTCTTCTTTTAAATCGTCGAGGCTATAATACTTTTGTTTCCTGTAGAAATTGTGGAGAAGTTATAACTTGCCCAAGTTGCAGTATTTCTTTAACTTATCACAGTGCTAATAATAGACTTATGTGTCATTATTGTGGCTTTTCAATGCCTATTCCTAAAAATTGCCCTAAATGCAACGAAACAGAAATAAAATATACTGGAATTGGAATTCAAAAAGCTGAAGAAGAACTTAAAAAATACTTTCCCGAGACTAAAATACTGCGCATGGATGCAGATAGTATTACGGATAAATCATCATATGAAAAAAACTTAAGCGATTTTTTTAATGGGAAATACCAGATAATGTTGGGAACTCAAATGGTAGCTAAGGGATTAAATTTTCCGAATGTAACTTTAGTTGGAGTATTATCTTCCGATCAGAGTTTATTTAGTGATGATTTTAGAAGTTACGAGAAGACATTTTCTCTTTTGACTCAAGTTATAGGAAGGTCTGGAAGGTTTCAAAAAAAGGGAAAAGCAATCATTCAGACTTTACATCCAGAACATGATGTTATAAACTTAGCTAAAAATCAGGATTATGAGAAATTTTACGAAACAGAAATCAAGATGCGAAAAGCTATGTTATATCCGCCATTTTCTAGCTTATGCGTCGTTGGATTTGTCGGCAAAAATGAAAAAACAGTCTTGGAAGTTTCAAAAGAATTTTTAGAAAGACTTATATTTTTAATTAAGTCAAGATACAAAGATATCCCGGTAAAAGTTTTGGGGCCGTCTCCTGCAAGCATTTTAAAAGTAGATAATAAGTTTCGATATAAGATTATAATCAAATGTTGCAATAGTAAAAATTTTAGGACGTTAATGAGGAACGCGCTTTTGAGTTTTAACGCTAAGAATTCTAAAAACGTATTGATGTTTATTGATATAAACCCTGATTGCATTATTTGAGGGGGAGGTTTTATTAAAAGTCATAGGTAAACTTAATATTATATAATTGATTTAAGCTTATAAAAAAGTCCTCACAGGGATAAATCCCTGCAAGGACTTTTAAAAACATATAATTATTGATTTTCTTGTGACTCTAAAGTTGTAACTAAATCGTTTTTAGAAGTGTGCTTTGCTTTTTCATTTTCAAGAAGCTTTTTGCCTGCTTTCATTTTAAGAGTTGTATCGGTACTTTCCACAACTTCAAACCCGCTGTCCAAATGATCTTTCTTGGCTTGTTCTAAAGAGCTTCCATTTTTGCTGGTTAATTCCAAAGTTAAGCCTATAATTTTTTCTTTTTCATCGAAGGTCCAAACAGCTTTACCATAAGCTTTATCACTATTATAATATCTTATGACGTCATTTCCGACTGTTTCAACTTCGCCATCTTTCTTTTCTGTAGAAGCTTTGCTGGAAGTAGTTTGATCTCCAGAAGTATTATCGTTACTTTGGTTTGTATTACCACAACCGGCAAATGGAATCATTAACCCCAAAACCATTATCAACGCTAGTAATCTTTTCATTATACACGTCCTCCTAAATTAAACTAAATAATTTTTCTATGTTTATAATATACCTTTTATTTTTAATTGTCAATCATAATTTTATAATATTTTTTAAGTTTGTTTTTAAGTATTGGTGTCGAAATATTAATAAAAGCAAAGCATAGGGACAAAATGGTGGTAAAAGTCAGAGAAGATTAATTTTTAGATATATACAAGCGGAACGCTTTGAAGATCTATTTACATAAAAAAGTTAAAGTATATTTCTAATTACGGAATAGACGCATAATCGGTTATTACAAAATCTAATAGGTAAACTTCATGCTTATTGTTTTTCACATGTTTATTATTTTTCATATAATTATATACAACGATATCATTACGTAAAGAGTCTAACCCGCAATTTATCGTAATTCAAAAATTTGTCATACTAGTTAAGTTTTTGTATTTTTACAATTAATCAACCCTTAAGGCCGACATTTTTTAAGTTGAAACTAAATATTGAAATAAAAAAAGCTTTAAAATTATATTTAAAAACAATAATTTGCGCACATTAAACAAAATGCTTAAAAAATACTTTATTTTTTCTTGGCGCAAACGGTTGAAAAACACAAAAAAGTATGTTATAATTTAAAGGCAATAAAAATTATGGAGGTAAATTTAAATGAAAGAAAATAACAAACAATTAATCAAAAAAATTATTGCAACAACATGTATTACTGCTATGTCAGCTGGAGCTTTATCTACAAGTCAAGCAAATGCATGGAACATATTTGGTCGTAGCCATACTCCTGAAGAAATCTCTTCACTTTATGAAAAAAATATTCAGTCTTTAGATGTGTGTTCTGAGAAAACAAAAAAATTAAACGACCCAAGTAAGGTAAAAGATTTAACTTGCATCATTTTGGATTTAAAGCAAGGAAATTCTGAAATATCATCTGATTACAATAAATTAGATAATTTACGCACTGAAATAGAAAAGCTCGCAAATGAAATTGATGTTTGTATTAGTGTGCAAGAAGCAGAAATCAGAAAGAAAACCGAAGAACAAAAATTCCAAGCAGAAAAAGAAGAACGTGAAAGATTAAACGAACTTAATAATGCTAAAGCTTTGCTATCTGAAAATCTTGAAGCTATACTTAGAAAAGCTAACAAAGAAATCGAATCAACAGAAGAAAAAAATCGTCTATCTAAATTTTCTAGCGAAATAGATGAAAAAATTCAAAACATGGACAACATCAATAGAAAAGCTGGTATTGAAAGTTTAATATCTTCTTTCCAAGAAGATATCGATAATGTTTTGAAATTCGAAGAAAAAATTAGAAAAGAAAACCTAGAAAAACTTATAAAAGATTCAAAAGCTGAATTAGCTAGCAACATCGATTCTTTAGAAGATTCTATATCTGAAATTATAGATGAGGCTGTGTCTGAAAAATTTAACAACTGTGCAAATGAATTGAAGGCAAGTTTAGAAGCTATATCTGATTTAAATGCTTTGAAATCTGCTCAGGTTAAATTTGGTGAAATAAAATCAAATCTTAAAATAGCCATTGACGAGCAAAACAAGAAAATAGCAGAAGAAAAAGCTGCTGCAGAGTTAGAAAATAAATTAGAGTCTCAAAGAGATGAATCTAGACAACACGAACTATTAACAGATGGAAAAATTTCATTGGATGACGTAATTGGTGGAAATAAAAAAGCTAAAGATAAAACAAAGGCATTAATTAAATCTTTTGAAAGATACAACAATGGTGGTAAAATTGTTCCATCAAAAGGAATTCTTTATTATGGAGCTCCAGGTACTGGTAAAACAAGTTTAGCAAAAGCAGTTGCTGCTGAAAATAATATGGAAATCTTTATAATCACACCTTCTTTGGTAATGGGTGAGGATGGAGCACGTAAGGCTTTAGAGATGTTCGACCTTTCTAAAAAAGCCTCTAGAGTTAGCGGTAACCCTACTATCCTTTTAATAGATGAGATTGACGCAATTGCTCAAACTCGTTCTTCTAGCTCTACAAGTAGAGTTCTCGTTATGTTGTTAAATGAACTCGATAAACTCGTTCCGGCTGACAATGTCATCGTAATAGCTACTACAAACCGTCGTGAAGCTTTAGACGGAGCTATTATTAGATCCGGAAGACTTGATCAAAGTGTTGAAGTAGGACTTCCAAACGCTGAAGATAGAGCAAAAATCCTTAACATCTATGTTAAAAATTTAAAACTTGACAAAGATGTTGTAATTAAAACTTATGCTGACAAGATGAAAAGTTTCAGCGGTGCTGACATAAGAAAAACTATAGACTTAGCAGTTACAAATTCTATGGATCGTTTAAGCGTTGACAAATTATCTGCTGTTGTAATTTCTAACAGTGATATAAAAGCAGCTATAGCAACTGTCATGGACGAAAGAAGATAATTTATCCTGTTAACTGACGTTTATAATTTTTATAAAAGTAGGGGCAATTTAAAGTGAAAAAAATGTTTCTCTCGTTTTTAATATTAAATTTACTGACTACATATTCAGTAAACATTTATGCTTCAAGCTCAAAATCTGAAGAAGATTTTGAGCCTTGGAGCTATTATATTGTTTGTTCCTCTGAAGACGAAGAAGAGGAAACAGAAAAAAAGCATGCTAAGTATTTTGTATTTTATGTCCTTGATTCTTCTAACTTATTTGATATTTTCTTTAACTGCGATGAAATAAAATCGGATAGTAGAGAGCAATATTGGAATGAAGTAGGAGTAAATATAGACAAAGTAGCGGAAGTATTTACCGATAAGTATTACGGATATATATTAAAAAAAGACCTCTTTTCTAAAGATAATAGAGATATTTTCTGGCGTATATTCAAGGACATTATTGAATACTTAAAACCTTATGGCGTAACAACGAATAGCTTCATCTATTTTATTAATAATGGCTATTTTGATGAAGTTGTCTCGAAAAACTTATCAAAACTAAGAATGTAACGCAACCATTTTAAAAATTATAATAGAAAAAGTTTTAATTGTTTTTTTGTTTTTTGCTTTTAATTTAATAACATTGTGTTTACACTAATTTTTGCAATTTAAATAGTAAGTTTTTACTTTGATACTAATCTGATACAACAAGGATATTTAAAATTATGAAGAAATTTTTATTTTTTACTTTATCAGCTTTAATTTTATCAATTTCAGTTCAATTTTATACTTTTGCGTCGTCAGAGCGACTTAATATCAATCAAAATTGTTCCGCTTGCGATGAAGAAAGCTCCAACCAAGATCCTAACTTTAAATTTATAAACGATCAGATTCTAACGCTTTTTGAAAACTCAGATTTATACCGCACTAACGAGAACCAAATAGACTTTGAATCTGACGTAGAACTCCATATTTATTGCAGTATCGTTTAAAAACTGAATTTACCCATGAAAGGACTTAATGTTATGAAAAAATTTTTATCTTGTATTTTATCAATTTTAATCTTATCAGTCTCATCAATTTGTTGTACTTTTGCGTCATCAAAGATACCTAATTACCCAAAAAAACTTTTTATTCTTTATGATGGCCATAACAAATATTGGGAAAATGGTCATGATAATAGAGGAGCTGGCGATACAGCATTCAATTATATTTTTTATAATGAAATCATCAAGAATGTAGAAAACTTTTTAGCAACAGATAATTCTTCTTATTTTTCTGCTAGCTACAAAAATGGGAAGCTTCCTGATACCGCTTATTATCAAATAGTAAATGATTGTTTAAACTCTATACAAGATATTATAGTTGATCTGACTTATGAAGTTGACCTAACTTACAGAGGAAACTTGGTGTTCTCTGTTTTGCCTAGGGCAATTGCTGATTGTATAATTTCGGCTGTACTTAAACCTATGAGCTATGGAGAAACCGAAGATATTAAAAATAAGCTTTTGTCCGAAGATTTCATTTTGCCAGGATGCAAATTATTAGATGATAAGTCTATAGAAAATTTTTATAATGAATTTATGAAACTTGACTTTGATGACATAAAATTTAAAAGTCAATTGGAAAATAAAGACGCAGAAGAACTTTTAAAAAAATTTTATAATTATTGCTATGAACAAGGTGCACCGTTTGGCTCTGCATTATTAGAAGAGCCAATACCTTGCCCATGGGCAGCAGTTCTTCCTCAAGGTGAAGGAAACCAAACTTATTATGAAAACTCTGTAGAAACAAATCCATCTTTTAATGTATCAAGCAATTCTACACAAGAGCATGATAATAGTAAGGGAAATTCAAGTTCATCTTATAACGCAGGAGCTCAATCCTATTATGAAAACTATGTAGAAGCCGATCCATCTTTTAATGTATCAAGCAATTCTACACAAGAGCATGATAATAGTAAGGGGAATTCAAGTTCATCTTATAACGCAGGAGTTCAATCCTATTATGAAAACTCTGTAGGAGCCAATCTATCTTTTAATGTATCAGACAATTCTACAAAAGAGCATGATAATAGTAAAGGAAATTCAACTTGCAGTAATGTATCAGATAATTCTACAAAAGAGCATGATAATAATAAAGGAAATTCAACTTGCAGTATTGTTTAATAAAATTATTAAAAATAGCCTTAAGTAAAAGCTTAAGGCTATTTTATTATGTTTTAACAGAAGAAGTATGCGAAGCATACTTCAAAAACCACGAGCTAAGCGCGTGAGATTAAAACTTAAGTAAAAACAACACCTTCTTTT